>Ga0207717_100101_pt1 | contig 15143 bp, 6 predicted proteins | sample TtanPargueraPR_2_FD_187745 | JGI IMG/M metagenome (GOLD analysis project Ga0207717, IMG submission 187745) | Aerobic enrichment media microbial communities from Bioluminiscent Bay, La Parguera, Puerto Rico - Tt and P2 (2) (SPAdes) | ecosystem: Environmental > Aquatic > Marine > Unclassified ...
CCGCCACTATCGACAAAATAACACTATTTTTTATCCCTTTACTCCTCATTAAATAACTGGCTTTTAGTTAACCAGAGAATTGATGTAGACTTCCAGGTTCGTATAATCTTTGCTTAGCGAATACAAATTGTTATCCGCCTTTTCAGGATTTAAATTGTTCTGACTTTCCCAATCATCCGGCATTCCGTCGTTATCTGAATCTTTGGGAGGCGGTAATGATTTCAATTCGGGCCAGCCGCCTACATCGTTCTGTGAATCAATGATGCCGTTTCCGCCACCGTCGAATGTTTGTCCATATTTTTCTTCACCTGTTCGGGCTTCTTTTAAAATTCGTTTGTCCACTGCATCGCGTACCAGATCGGCTCCGGCATTTTCGAGAACCTCATTTAAAGCTGTTTCTGCCGATGTAGTAGTAACCGGAGAATGTTCCACTTCTTCCACAAGTTTCGATTTTGCCTTGGCCGCATCATCCACTCCCTTGCCTTCGACACCGTATTTCCAGTTATCTGCAGTAACATCGACATTGCCTTCCATTACATTACCATCGATGTAAAACCAACCTGCGCGAAGTGTGTCTTCGTTGTATTTTTCGTTATAAAACGACTGTGTTAAATTTAAAACACGATCGCGAACATCTTTTTGAGTTGCAGGCCCCGGTTTAAAGTAGTTGTTGACTAAGTTGTAGTACCCTTCTTCTCCGCCATAAATGCTGTTAAATCCCCAGTTGTAAATAACATTATTCCTGACATCAGCTTTTTCGCGATCCGGATTTCCCAGGTAACGAGATCCATGTAAACGAGGATTTCGACTGGCATGATCGGAAAGAAGGTTGTGATGAAACGAAGCATAATAACCTCCCCAGATTCCGCCATATCCGTGACGGCCTTTATGATGGCTCGACTGGTTCATGCTTTCGCTGATTATACACCACTGCATTGTAAAATTCTCGTTATCGTAGAACGAGGCAACTTCGTCGTTGGCCCAGCTGAAGCTGCAATGATCGATGATAATATTTTTGCGTCTCAAGCCATAAATGGCGTCATTCTCCATTTCCTTTGCATCGCCCGGCCGAACCCTTATGTAGCGGATGATCACATTATCTGCATCCAGCCTGATCCCGTAATCTTTAAGGCAAATGCCATCGCCCGGAGCAGTTTGCCCGGCAATGGTAAGATCACCGTTCTTGATATGGATCATTTTGTTCAGTTTAATCGTACCGGAAACGCGAAATATTATTGTTCGTGTTCCTTCGGCTTCAATGGCTTTACGAAAGCTGCCTTTCCCTTTGTCGTTCAGGTTATCTACAAAAATTACCTTACCTCCTCTTCCTCCGGAGACGTAACGTCCTCCACCTTCAGCCCCCGGAAATGCCAGTGGCTGAGCAAAACTTTGCGTTACCCAGAAAATCAAAATGAACAAAAAGCAATACCGCACAAAACTTGTTTTATAAATTTTACTGATTGTTGAGTTAAGACCGGGATGCATGATCATGCATCCCGGTTTTCCTAACTAAACTAACTATCTAACAAAAACTAACTAGATTTCGTTGAGATCTTAAAAGTCCCTATCTCCATCTTGGATCTCCTGCTTCAACTATCATTCCACTGAATGAGTAATCAACTTTATCAGGATCACTCCATAGATCGGTAGAACTAACTCCAAGCGGACTCAGCATATCTACAATTGGATAACCTGAATTCACAAAATCAGTTGTCGCATAGGAATTGGTAATGGTAAGCGTAACACCATCCGCAGGTCTGATGCCACTAATAGAAGGATCATCACCGTAGGAAGTATTACCGAATATACAATTCTTAACTTCTATACCTGCTGATATAACTGCATTACGTACATCCATTAAGTACCTACCTGATGCGAAAGGTGTTTTGTTGAACGTACAGTTTTCAACCGTGATGCTTTCACAATCGACGGCATCATCGTAACGAATAAAATGGCATACTAGACTATCTATTGTAGAATTGCTGATTCGTATAACTCTTACATTTGTATTTGTTTCAGCAGCTGAAAGTACTCCATAACTTCCGCTTGCTCTACCAAGATCATGAATAATACAGTCATCTACTACATATTCACCAATGGTCTGATCAGCTCCTCCTCTCAGTCGAACAATCTGACGACCGATGTTGTACATTTTACAGCCCAGGAACTTAATTCCACCTACATCACAAGGATCATTTTCGGCATCGAAAATACCACGAACCTGATCGCTCGGGTTCTGATTTACATAACCGCTCATGAATAAATTTTCAAATACCAATGTATCGGCCGGAGTTAAAGTCGATCCGATTTCGAAGAACTTAACGCCCTCCGTGATATAAACGAATGGTAATTCACCATCCAAACCTTTAACTTTAATACTCTTATCAAGCACGAGTTCTCCCATAAACGGATAGGTGCCTCCCTGATCCAGAATGATCACATCTCCGGGTGAAGCAGCGGCTATTGCTGCAGCAAGATCCTCTCCAGAAGGTAAGAATACATCTCCTTCCATCACATAACTCTGGAAACCTCTTACTTTGCCACTGTTCAGTATTTGAACCTGATAGGCAGCATTCGGAAGATCGTTTATGTTTTTCACACCTGCAGCCTGTTCATCAGCAGAAATATCGTATTCAACTTCGCCATCTGCCGAAACAAACAACAACGAACTAACGTTTTTGCCGGGTAACCAGTTAACCGTAATTTCACCCAAACCAGTCATCACAATATCATAGTTGTTAAAGATATTTTCAGGATCTGATTTAAAGGCCAAAGTTGCCCATTTAGATTCGGGAGTCTCGCTGCTTGTCCCTTTTACCCTTGCCGAGTACTGGCTGTTACCAGCCGGCAATTCGTATATGTACGGAACTTCTTCAGGAGCAACAGTAGCAGTGTGTATGATATTAGCGAACTGCAAGCTGTCATCACTGATCTCGAGCACGTAACTATCAATACCTTTATTGAATTTCCAATCGAGCGATACCGTAGTCTGGTTACTTATTCTTGCTTCCAGGTTGAGCGGTGTAAACAACCTGTCGTACTGGAGTTCATCAATAACGGGACTAATATCGTCTTCGCAGGCATTAATTGCCAGAACAGCAATTAAGCCAAGTAAGATTCGAATATATTTATATGTTCTATTCATTTGTCTAATTTATTAGTTATAAAAACAATTTTATTGAACAGGATCATTATTCAACTCTTCGTTACTTGCATCGATAAACACCTGCCAGATCGGCCAGAATTGGTTCTGATCGGGATCATTGGTGTAAAGTGCATTTACCTTCTCATCGTCCAGCTGATCAGGACTGGCCCAGTTGTCTGAGAACTCGTATTCGGTTGACATATCGTCCGTTTCACCTCTTTCGAGCCCATAGAATTCGAGGGTCTCGCCATCGCTGGCCAGGTTGTAATAAATTCTTGAAGCAACATCGGCATATTCGCCGGTCTGGTAACGTAAGTTATCCATTTTAAATTTGGCTTCATCCATTTTTGACTTTAACAGGTTCCAGCGAATCAAGGCCTGTTTACGTTCCATTTCGCCGCAAAACTCGAACGCTTGTTCATCGACAATGGCATTAAACATTTCTTCCTTACTGTTCAGTCCATCTACATAGGCATCAACTTTAGTCGCCCAGTCTGACTGGTTAAAGGCTCTTTGGCGAAGTTGTTTCAGGTAAGGAGCAGCAGCCGAAGGTCCATTCAGTTCATTTTCAATTTCTGCGGCCATCAACAGTATTTCTGCATATCTCATGTAAATTTTATTCAAACCATCGTCGTTGGTCGATGTCACACGACGGTTCATCCATTCGTAACGCCATTTCCCGAAATTCCAGGTATCAATTCCCATCAACTCCTGCTGTGCCGGATCTGACTGACTCCAATTATAAGGAATGCAGGTAATGTCTCGGCGGGAATCCTTCGCGTCGTAATCGTAAAATACATTTGGAAGTGGTCCGTACATTCCTCCCCGCGGCTGACCTGTATACTGGTCGACAGCCTGGTGTTCGATGCCATATGTGTACAAATGACGACCACGACCGGCTGCAAATGGGATTTCCCAAAGTGATTCATGACCTGCAGTGATAGTTTCTTCGCAGTTCTTTCTCCACACGGTTTCAAAAGAAGTTTCGAGTGAAGCCGTTCCACTGTTGATTACATCTTTACATTCCTGCAGTGCGATCGGATACAAGGTGCTAACCGACAATTCAGGATCGGAACTTCTACTGATTGTGCTTCCTCTTTGTCCGTAGCCTGAAGCAGCCAGGCACAAGCGAGCACGTAATCCTTTTACAAATGCTTTGTTTACCTGTTCCGTTGTAGCTGTCATATTTGTTTCACCCGGCCAGGCAACCAAAGTTGCAGCCTCTTCCAGGTCAGCTATCACGTGTTTATAAATTTCATCGCGATTCGTTTTGGGCAGATAAATTGTTTCCGAAGTGATTGGCTCAAAGCGATACACGATGTCTCCGTGTGCTTTAAGCAGATCGGCGTAGTAAATGCTTCGAAGCGTTATCGCTTCACCCAAAAGCTGTCCCATTGGGGTTCCGGGTTGCGGATCTCCGTAGGTTCTTAGTCCCCTGATGCAAATATTTGCACGTTCAATTCCCCTGTACAACATCGCCCAGTAAACATTGTCTCTGTTCATATCCGAGTTTGTTGTTGAATTAACGTATCTCGCTAAATCGCTTCGCGCGTTGTCAGAGGTTGAAGAGTTATACCATTCAATATCGGTATTTGATCCGTAGTGGGTAAGAAACCTTCCCCGGTAAGAGTTGGTTTGTCCCATTACCTCTTTTATTCCATCGATCGCTCCCTGTGCCAATTCGACATTCGAAAAAATCAAGGACTCATCCATTGTAGACTGAGTAGGAGCATCCAGGTATTCTTCGCAGGATGTAAACACTACGAAAAATAATATCAGTATATATGTTATTTTCTTCATAATTATAGATGCTTCAATTAAAAGTTAAGATTTAAACCAAAAATTATTTGCCTGCTTTTTGGATAAGGCGAATAATCAACGCCCGGAGTCAAAGGAGTATTTCTTCGTGTTGAAACCTCCGGATCGAATCCGGTATAATTTGTAAGAACAAATACATTGTTTGCCGTTGCATACAGTCTTAAGTTGTTAATATGAACTTTTTGGGTTAAGGTATTTGGAATTGTATAACCCAGTGTAAGTGTATTCAATCTCAAGAAAGAACCATCCTCAACCGCCCAGTCGCTCAACACATATCTGTCCATGAAAGGTGACCACATGGTAGTGTTGGTATTCATTGCTGCCAGTTGAACAGGATCGTTCACCAACTGTCCATTCTCGTCGATATTATTCCATCTTTTACCTTCTGCCATAATATCAATCATATTTCGGTATGGATATCTACTGGTAGAGGTATACTCAATTTTATTGGCATTGTACACATCGTTTCCATAAGTCCAGCTAAATACAGCCGAAAGGTCGAAATCGAAAATTCGAGCTGAGAGGCTAAAACCACCGTTCGCCTTAGGATTTACATCACCGATAATCGTATTATCATCAACCGTAACTTCACCATCGCCGGTAATGTCTTTCAGTTTCATTGATCCCGGGCGCGGTTCTCCAACAATGTCAGAATTATCGGCTACTCCGCTTCTTAAGATCCAGGTCTCCGTGTCTTCGTCGTATCTTTCAAAATCTGAAACTTCGTATCTGCCGTCTGAAAGGTAACCTCTGATCTGACCAACTGGATGGTCAACTTCAATCCGGTAATCTGTTCCAATTTCGGTCGATGCCCAACCGGAAGCAATTCCAAAGTCTTCCATAATTCCAAGAGATTTGATCACATTCCTGTTCATACCAACGTTGGCACTAATATTAAGGCCAAAATTTTCCTTGTCTACGGCAACCCAGTTTACGGAGGCTTCCATACCTTTGTTTTCTGTTTTCCCCATGTTTCTGAACTGTGAACTATAACCTGTTCCTGAAACCGGGAAATCAATCAAAAGATCAGTAGTTGTATTTAGGTACGCTTCAACAGTTCCATTCAGCCTGTTATTGAATAATCCAAAATCCAATCCAACATTTCGTGTGACTGTTGTCTCCCAAACCAAATCGGGATTAGCCATTCGCGATGAAACAGCCCAGTAGCTCGATACATCGTTAATGTAAGTCGTGTTGCTTGAACTAAACGACTGAACGATCTGACCGGAAACGATATTGTTGTTACCGGCAGTTCCGTAACTAAGGCGTAATTTCAAATTGCTGAGTGTTGAAGAGGCACCGTCCATGAAATCTTCCTCGGTGATTCGCCATGCTACAGCAGCCGATGGGAAATATCCCCAGCGATTGCCCTCGGCGAATTTACTGGAACCATCGGCCCTGAAAGTAGCAGAAACCAAATATTTTCCTTTGTAGTCGTAATTGGCACGTCCGAAGAACGATACCAGTTTATTGTCGGCACTAATTTCATTTTCTATATTTAAAGGTACTCCCTGGGTTGTAAGTCTAAATACTTCAGCTGAAGTAAAAAAGGATGGATACCCCTGTATGTTATTTGTCAGGGTACTACTTTTACTTTGCAGAATTTCATGCCCCAACAACACTTTTACATTATGGTCTGTATTATTAATAATGTTCTGCAGATCAAAATTCAATGTATTGGTGTTTCTTAGTGTTTCCGATCTGCGCCTTTCTATTTCCGCTGCCGGGTCTCCCTGGTATTCCGCATCGGTATAGTTTTTTACGTAATAAGTACTTTGTCCGTAAAACCGATCCCTGTCGCGCTGATAAGTTTGAAGACCAACTTCCGTTTTAAGTGTCAGACCATCGATTACTTCCCAGGCAAAGCTTCCCTGTAAGTTCAGCCTTTTGCGATTTTGTTGCTGATCGTTGTCGGCAACAGCAGTCAATGGATTGATCATATAACTTGAAATTTCTTCGTCAGGATAATCGTCCAATCCATTTAATGGAATTGGCGAGTAAATCATGGCATGTTTTACACGCGAATCGGTTGGCGTTCCCGAAATTTGATCAATCGCGCCACCGCCACCAATTTCAGTATCTGAATATCGTACCGAGTATGAAAGTGTCACCTTGTCTGATGGGTTGTGATCCAATTTCAGCGCGAGGTTGTCACGTTTATAATCGGATCCAATCATGATTTCACGGTTTTTTACACCCGCATAACTGAAATTATAGCTAAACCGCTCACTACCTCCGCGGACACTTAAATCGTGGTTAAATACTCTGCCGGTACGACCATAGACCTGTTCCATCCAGTCATTCCCGGTTTGTCCGGCGTATAAATCAATGTCTTTGTAGTAGCCAAAATACCGCTCATACGATGTAAGATCATCCATTCCATTTCTTAGAACAGCAAGCTCATACTGCCAGTGCACGTAGTCTTCCACATCCAGGCGGTCGAGTGTATTGGCAATTTTTTTGAAGCCGGAATACATGTTGTAGCTAACTGAAACCTTCCCTTCTCTGCCGCTCTTTGTGGTAATAATTATTACCCCGTTTGCACCGCGTGCTCCGTAAATTGCGGTAGAAGATGCATCCTTCAGAACATCTATCGACTGAATTTCCGATGCTGGAATGTCGTTAATACTGTTTACAGGAAAACCATCCACGATATACATAGGTGAATTATCCTGTGTAATAGATCCACCTCCACGAACACGAATGGTTATGTCGGCATCAGGCGAACCTTCAGTTGTAATTACCTGAACACCTGCCATTTGACCTGCCATAGCCTCGGCTGCAGAAGTAACAGGAATTGCTTCCAACGTTTCACCGGACACGGAAGAAACCGAACCGGTAATGTCCTTTTTCTTAGCGGTTCCGTAACCAATTGCAACAACTTCATCCAGTTGAGTTGCCTCTATTTCCAGGGCCACATCAATGGTCGTATTTCCACTTACCGGTACTTCCTGTAATTTGTAACCAATAAACGAAAACTGTAGCGTTGCATCTGAAGGTACATCGAGCGTATAGGTTCCATCAGCCATAGTGATGGTTCCGTTTGTTGTGCCTTTAACAACAACATTAACACCCGGAAGTGCTTCTCCCGACTCCTGGTCGGTTACTTTACCTTTTACAGTAATGTTTTGCGCAAAAACAGTAAATGCAAAACAAAGTTGAATGAGAATCAAAGCACCTACGCTAAGAACAGGATATTTCCAACGCAGGGCTCGACTTTTCTTGTCAGAGTTTACCATAGTTTACTATTTAGATTTAATTAAAATTTTATCAGTCTGTTTCCCTATTTCAGAACCAAATTAAGCAGCACAATGAGCAGTACCACCAAAAGCACCAACGAAAACAGAATAATTCTGTTGGTTTTCCTCAGGTTTCGCCTCATTTCACTCATAGTTTAGTTCATCAAATGGTCTGGAGTGCAAGTTATGACACAAACGAGAGACTTATTATACGAATCTTCCCAAACCCTGCTGCGGGGTTTCCCGAAGCAAGCTTTAATTCCCAAAATACGGGGTAATTTTCCCAGCAAATTGAGTTCAACTAGCCCCCGCATGATTAATGACACTGAATTACAGCGCATTAACAATTCAAAAGAATGTTATTTTCTGACTTTCTGGGCGAGAAACTCTGTCGCACTCATCCCAAACTCACGTTTGAAACATTTACGGAAATGCGACAGGTCTTTGAAGCCAACTGCATAAGCAATTTCCGAGATATTCAGCTTTTGCTGTTCGAGAAGCTGGGTAGCACGTTTCAGCCTGATGTTACGGATAAATTCCTTCACGGTCATATCGGTAAGGGCATGCAATTTCCTGTACAACTGCATTCGGCTGACACCAACTTTCATTGCAAAACTCTCGATATCCAATTCACTGTCAGCAATGTTCTCTTCCACAACTTCGATCACTTTTTGCAAGAATCGTTCATCGGGCGATGAGATCAACACGTTTGTTGGTTCAAGTACCATGGTAGCAGTAAATTTCTGTTTTAACAGGTCGCGCATCGAAAGCATATTATCGACTTTAGCCTGGAGTACTGACAGGTCGAAAGGTTTGGTTATGTAATCATCGGCACCGGTAGTTAATCCTTTTAGTTCATGTTCCTTCGAATGCATTGCAGTAAGCAACAATACCGGAATGTGTGACGTTCGCTCATCGTTCTTGAGTCTTTTACACAATTCATACCCATCGGATTTTGGCATGATGATATCGCTGATTATAATATCGGGAATGGTTTCCAGTGCCTGTTTCCATCCTTCTTCTCCGTTGGCTGCTTCACAAATTTTATAAAATGAATTAAAATGATTACGGATGAACTGGCGAACGTCTGCGTTATCATCAACAATCAGCATAATACGATCGCCAAGTTTATCATCCGTTTCCGGAACCACTTCACCTGCAGTTGCTTCCATTCCATTTACCATTGTAACAGGTTTTGTTTCTTCAGCCATGTTATATGGAATGCGAATCGTAAACTTCGTTCCTTTTCCGGGTTTACTGGTCACAAATATTTTCCCGTTATGCAGGCTTATCAATTCTTTAACCAGTGCCAGTCCTATACCAGCGCCTGCATCGCGGTCGCCTTCATTCGACTGAAAAAAACGCATAAAAATCTTATCGATATTTTTATTCGAAATTCCCTTCCCGGTATCTTTTATACTGATCTCAATAAATTGTTTTTCCGTCGTTTCCTCCGCAAAATCATCGCTTTCCGTATCAAAAATGAGCGAAAGGTTTACCGAGATCGATCCTTTTGCGTCGGTGAATTTAAAAGCGTTGGATAAAAGGTTATTCAGGATCTTCTCGATTTTATCGGGGTCGAACGAGACAAATAATCTTTTTTTCAGTGTATTGAAGGTCAGTTTGATATCTTTTTCAATGGCATAATCGTTAAACGAATCCACTATATTTCGGATGTATCCAACGATATCAGCTTCGGTCAGGTTCAATTTCAAAGTTCCCGTTTGCAGCTTCCTGAAATCCAGCAGTTGGTTGATCAACTTATTCAGGTTTTGTGCGTTTCGCTGCATCAGTTTCAAATTTTCCTTCACCTCTCCGTCGGTGTTTTCTTTTTTAAGCAATTTTTCCAGCGGGCCCAGGATGAGAGTCAGCGGCGTTCTGATTTCGTGTGAAATATTGGTGAAGAACTTTAGCTTCATCATATCGAGTTCGTGAAGCCGTCGCGCATTCACCCTTTCTATCACGAGCTGGTTCTTAATTTTTTCGCGATTAATAAAAAAGCGCACCAAAAGATAGATCACACTCAGAATAAGAATAAGAATGAGAGAAATGAACCAGTTGGTTTTCCAGAATGGCGGCAGAATGGTAATGGCCATTTGAAGCTCCTTGCTTTCGTGTTGATTTCCACGAAAAACACGCTTAACCCTAAGAGTATAGTTTCCCGGGTTAAGATTGGTAAACGGGGCAATTCGGTCTTTCGACGGCCCTATCCAGTCGCGGTTAAAACCATCAAGTTTGTAAGAATACAAATTATTCTGGCTGTTTACATAGTTCAGTGCGGCGAACTCCAGCGTAAATACATCCTGCTGGTAATTAAGCACCAGGTGATTTGTTTCGGAAATACTTTCGTTTAGCACCGCCTTGTTACCCTGTCCTATTGGGACCGATTTGTTAAAAATTTTCAGATCGGTAAAAACAAGCGGGACATCGGCATCAAGTGCAATGATATCATCAGGATTGAACATATTGAATCCGGCGACTGTGCCAAAAAGCAAATCTCCAGATTTGGTTTTGTATGCAGCTCCATAACAAAACTGATTATTACCCAGCCCATCTTTGCTGGAAAAATTCTGAAAAACTTCCCTCACCGGATCAAATTTCGATAGTCCGTTCGTGGTACTGACCCAGAGGTTATTCTCATTGTCCTCAAGGATACAGAGCGCCTGGCTGTTGGCGAGCCCGCTTTCTTCGCTGTAATTTTTCAATGAGCCTGAGGCAGCGGAATACAATACGATTCCACGATCGTTGGTTGCCACCCAGGTACGGTGCTGTTCGTCTTCATACATCGTGCGTGTATGCTCAAAATACCGCTTGATGTTATTGTTTTGAGGATTATAAATGATCAATTCATCCGTACTCCCCATCCATAAATTTCCTTTCGAGTCAGGTTCTATCCAGTTTACAAGCTCATTTCCATTTAATTGAGGGTAATGAATAAAAGTCTTGGTTTGGTTGTCAAAACGATCAACTCCTCCTGAAGTAACCACCCAAATCTGTCCCTGTTGATCGAAACAAAGATCCCAGACCCGGTTGTCTGAAATGCTTCCCTTCTTCCCGGGGTCATAATAGTAATTCGTTACTTTTCCAGTTTCCAGGTCGATAACATCAATCCCTCCCATAAAAGTGGCTACCCAAAGGTTTCCTTTTCCGTCGTCGAGAAACGACTTGATACAATTCTGTGATAGAGAATTTGCCTGGTTCTTGTCTGCGGTTAAATAGGTATAAGTTTTCGTTTTCTGATCGTAGATATTTATTCCTCCATCTTCGGTACCCAGCCAAATACGATCCCTATCGTCAATCCATATTGTATATATAATGCTGCTGTTCAGATAATGGTTATTCCCGGGAAGCGCGGTAAAATTGTGAAATACCTGTTTACTTTTTGCCAGCAGATTCAAGCCTCCCCGGGTGCCAATCCATGTTTCCCCTTTCGAATCGTGAAAAACGGACCAAACCGAGTTGTTCGACAGGCTGCGGGGTTCCTGCATATTATGTCTGAAGAAACCACTTACACCTCTAATTTTTGAATATTTGTACAAGCCGCCACGCGTCCCTATCCAATATTCACCAAATATGCCTTTTGATACAGCTCTTATGGTTTCGGTGCGTGGCATTTCCGGTTCGAGTTTTATACTATTATAGGATCTGGTTTCCGGATCAATAATAAACAGTCCGGCAGAATAGGTTCCAACCCAGATATCGCCGTCAGTATCTTTGTAGATCTCCCAAATCTCGTGATTCTCGGTGTCGCCATAAGGCAGTTCGATTAATTCGAGCACTTTGGTGTTGTTATTGTATACATACAAACCCTGATTTGTCCCAATCCACAGATCATTGTTACGGTCGAAAACCAGGTTGCGCACGAATATGCCTTCAATTGACACTTCGGGATTTGATCTTTCGAGTGAATTCAAATTTCCTGCTGAATCGAGGATAAATACATTAAAATCGGTAGCAAGCCACAAGTTCCTGTCTTCATCCTCAATCACGTCATTCACCGAAATTTCGCGATACTGGAAACCCGGTATTTGCTGTAATGGTTTTGAAAATACTTCTTTTCTCCTGTCGAAAATATTCAGTCCACCGGTTTCGGTGCCAATCAGTAAATTACCATTGCTGTCTTCTTTTATCACTCGAATCAAATGCCCCTGAATACTGGTAGAATCGTCCTCATCGGGCAGGTAATTTAAAAAGCCATAACCGTCGAATCGACTCAGCCCCTGACTGGTCCCAATCCACATCCAGCCTTTGCTGTCCTGAAAAATAGTTTGGATCTGGTTATTGGGCAAACCGTCCTCCTGGGTGAATATATCAAAACTGTATTCTGATTGCGCATTTAAAGAAGAAGCAAAACACATGGCAACCAGCATCAGGATACTCTTGATAAGTATGTTTTTTTTATGTTGAGTACTCTCCATTAATCCTTTCCGTTTACGCTCACGAAATTAATAAGATTTTGGAATGAATGACAACTTTATCATAAACTCCCGGATTCAGAAAACGTGAAGGAGAATGTTTTTGGTGTGCAATTACCTCCTTTACTCTTTAATCATACATAAGAAGTTACCAGTTGATGGCTGACAGGATTTGATGGCTTTTTACCGAATATTTAAGCTACTTGGAACTGATCGCGTCCAGTCCTGAACTTAGAAAAACCAGCGGAGCATTCCAGTTTATGGCAGTTTCGTTGGTGGAATAACTGCATTGCTCGTCGATGTATGAGGCCGCCGGATACCGACTACGCTCAACTTTCTTTGGATCGCAATCGTTCATAACCCAAATATTTGGGCCGCCGGCCAGGTATCCCGGAATAGGATCGTCGACACCATCGGATGCCATAAGTCGGTTGTGTGGATTTCGAGTGGATTTCGAGCCAAACCCGGTGACAAAGCAATATCCCGTTGCATTTCTTCCTAAAATGTAATCGAGGTCGTTGCGTGCCGAAGCTAAGTATTCTTGACCTCCTGAAAGTTGATAAGCGATCAGTTTCAGCATGCCGTCGTTCGCAACATCAGAGTTGCTTCCCCAGGCAAATTCATCGATGCTGACCACATACGGTGAACGCTGTTCTTTTTGAATTAAGGCATCAACATGCGCCAGAAAGTCCTTCTCCATTTCGGGAAATTCGTCGCGTTTATCGGAGGTGAGAATTGAAATAACCCCCAAGGTATTTACAACGTTCCATTTGGGTGTTACAGGTTTCTTGTAGGTCTCTGTTATTTTATCCAGGAACTGCCTATTGCCCGTGTTCACATACATTTCGGCTGCGGCCCAAAACCATTCATCCTCCAGTGAATTGTCGCCATATGCCCCGGTAGAAATATCGTCAGGCTGCCTGTAAATTACATTGGGATTGCTAAGTGCCCATCCCCAGGCCCGCTCTGCTGCCGAGCCGACTTTTTCAGCCAGTTCATTCAGTCCAAAATTTTGAAGTACACCGACAGCATGGGCCATCGTGGCTGCAAAATCGAGCGCCGCTGAAGTACTTTTTTGTACCACGTATCTTTGCTCATGCGTTTCGGAAGGAGCGACAAAACCTGTAAAATTTTTAGTGGTAAGTTTGTGATAAACGCCACCATCATTTGGATCCTGCATGGTTAGCATCCACTTCAAATTAACAAGGGTTTCATCCAGTATGTCCGGTAACTCGTTATTCGATTCGGGAATATTCAGGTTTTGTGCCATGTGGTAGGTTTTGTTCAACTCTGCGCTCAGCAGTAAAGTATAGGTAGTGATCCCGCTGTTCACAACATATTTGCCATAATCGCCTGCATCGTACCAACCGCCCGGAGATGAAATGATCGTACCGGCAGACCTGTTTTTATCAGCAGCCGATTCATGTACCACCACCCTTGTATCGGGATGCCCTGATTTCCAGTGCCATTTTCCTCCGTAAACCGAATCGATATCGACCCCACAACGCGCATAATAATACGATTTTAAAGCCGCATCGGCTAAATCGCAAAATAGATCTTTGGCTATTTTAAACGGAAAGGAATGCAGAGTGTCATTCACACAAAGCACATATTCTCCCGGTTCCTTCAGTCCAGAAAAATCGGCCAGACGAACTGAATCACCCGACAACTCCCAGTACTCCCATTCATCCGGAATACCTGAAAACACCTCTTCACCATTTGTTGTGCAAATACTGAACCGATCGGTTTCCACACGCAAAAGGGCATATTTTGCCGCATCGGGTTTATATCCGATTTGATTGATGAGAATATTCGGGGAACTGTGTTCGGGTGCACTGCTTTGATTCGAACACCCAAACAAAATCAAGAGAAAAAGTAAGGACAAGTTTGTAAGATTCAGGTTTTGCATATGAATACGTTTTAGTTACTGGCTAATGATCAGAGTTCAACGGTTATGCTATAGGTTCCTTTATCCATTACTGGCAGGAAATTCCCTTGTTTTGAAGGTTTCCCGTCTATCAGAATCTGCTTCACCCCTTTGCTGGCCCCATTTGGATTTAGCACTTCAATGTGGTAAGTGGCTCCCCTGAATTTTCGGGACACCTTAAATTTTTTCCAGTCGGGCGGTATGCAAGGATCGATGATCAGGCCGTTGTAATCGGTTCGGATTCCTAAAATAAATTGCGTGATGGCATAATAGTTCCATGCTGCGGTTCCGGTAAGCCATGAATTTTTTGCCTCTCCGGGTTTAAAGGCGTCTTTCCCGGCAATCATTTGGGCGTAAACGTATGGCTCGGTTTTATGCAGATCACTGATTTCCTCCAGGTAGGCCGGACATATTTTTTTGTAATATTCCCAAGCGTTTTGGCCTCGACCAAGCACCGTTTCTCCAATCATGATCCAAGGATTATTGTGGCAAAAAATACCGGCATTCTCTTTGTACCCGGCCGGATAAGTCGAGATTTCGCCGTATTCGATATAATATTTTGTAAAAGCAGGATTGTTCAGCACAATTCCGTAATCGCA
>Ga0207717_100102_pt1 | contig 15132 bp, 13 predicted proteins | sample TtanPargueraPR_2_FD_187745 | JGI IMG/M metagenome (GOLD analysis project Ga0207717, IMG submission 187745) | Aerobic enrichment media microbial communities from Bioluminiscent Bay, La Parguera, Puerto Rico - Tt and P2 (2) (SPAdes) | ecosystem: Environmental > Aquatic > Marine > Unclassified ...
ATATAAAACCTTCGGACACTATTCAGAGCGACATACTCGCACACGTCGTTATGTCTGAAGATAAATCACAGAAAATTTCAGCTTCTTTCTCCGTAAAATCAGACAACCCTATTCTCATTAAGGATATTGCATTTAATTCAATACGACTGGACGGCTTGTATAAAGACAAAAAGATACGATTGAATAATGTGGAAGGACGTATTGAAAACGGTGCCGTATACGGAAGCTATTTTATGGATTTAACCAAATGCCAATCTTCCTATATGCAATTACAGGGAGAAATCCATAACACCCGTGTTTCCAATGTGCTCAAAATGCTGAATATCAAGGAATCTAACAGCACATCGATTAAAGGAGTTCTAAATGGCCATTTAGCATTAGAAGGAACCTTTGGAAAAACAGAAACCTATACAGGGGCGGGGCATGCTAGTTTGAGTAAAACAGAATTAGGTAAAATTCGCATCTTCGGTATCATTTCAAGGATTTTTGAAACGATAAATCTTCCATTGGGCGTTTTTGATCTCAACGAAGCATCCAGTGATTTTACAATTAGCAATGGATTGGTAGAAACCCCGAACATGAGTATTACCGGCCCCAATACCACCGTCGAAGCAAATGGCTCCTACAACATTAAGAATCAACAAATTCGATATAATCTTAAGTGCTTTTTGCTGAGGCCCCCAAAAGATTCTATTGTCAGTTTGCTCGGAATGTTCCTTACTCCTTTGGGTCATTTTATGGAGATTAATGTAAAGGGAACGCTAGAGAATCCTGAATGGAAATTTAGCAATAAATTGAATCCTTTTCAGATTTTCTAGTCCAACAATTTTATACGGCATCATATAAGTCAGTACCACAGCCTGCTGCAGGGCGCAATCAACCTCCAACTTAGGAAATTATTTTGAACCTCAGCGATATAAAAACCATCGTCCAACTTATGAAACGTGCCGATCTCACAGAATTTGAGATCGAAGAGGAAAAGCTCAAGCTGCGTATCGCCCGCAAATCAAACAACAATGATCCTGTTGTGATTCAACCACAACAATCGGTCAATGCGGTCTCTCAACCTCCATTTCCAGCTCCGGTCTTACCGCCAACGTCTGCTCAGCCATCACCTACGCCTTCAAAAGAACCGGACATCGACCCGGAAAAATGCATCAAATCACCTATGGTGGGAACTTTTTATATTGCACCATCCCCAGACAGCGATCCTTTCGTTAAAGAGGGTGATTCAGTAACAGAAGATACCACCATCTGCATTGTTGAAGCCATGAAGGTAATGAATGAAATCAAAGCCGAAAAGAAGGGACGTATCAGCAAGGTTCTAATTAGTGATGGAGATACTGTAGAATACGGACAACCAATCTTTGTTCTCGAGGATTAAGGCTACTTCTATGTTTGAAAAAATACTCATAGCCAATCGCGGAGAAATTGCTCTGCGAATTATCCGCGCCTGCAAAGAGCTTGGAATACAAACCGTTGCCATATACAGCGAAGCTGATGAGCAAAGTTTGCATGTGCAGTTGGCAGATGGGGCTATCTGCATCGGACCAGCAGCAGCCAACAAAAGCTATTTACGTGCAAACCAGGTAATTGCCGCGGCGGAAATTGCTGATGTAGACGCCATTCACCCGGGATATGGATTTTTGGCAGAAGATGCCAACTTTGCAGATCAGGTTAATAGCTGCAAAATAGCCTTCATTGGCCCCGATGCTCAAACCATTTCAAATATGGGCGATAAAGCCAAGGCTCGAGAAATGGCTGTTGCTGCAGGAACACCAACCGTTCCCGGTAGCGATGGAACAGTAGACAGCCTTGAAGAAGCCCATAAAGTTGCAGAGGAAATCGGGTATCCGGTTCTAATTAAAGCAGTTTCCGGAGGCGGCGGCAAAGGTATGCGCGTTGCCCATAATCAGGCTAGTTTTGGAAAAGAATTCAATGCTGCCCGTTATGAAGCCGAACAGGCATTTGGGAATGGAGCCGTATATCTGGAGAAATTCATTGAGAACCCGCGCCATATAGAGATTCAGGTAATTGCTGATAATTTCGGCAATGTTGTAGCACTAGGTGAACGCGATTGCTCCATCCAACGTCGTCACCAAAAGGTCATTGAAGAGGCACCAAGCCCCTTCATTACTCCTGAAATGCGCGAAAAGATGTACGAAGCCGCTATAGCCATAACCAAATACAGTGGTTACAGAAATGCAGGTACAATAGAGTTTCTTGTCGATAAGCACCGCAACTTCTACTTCATTGAGATGAACACCCGTATCCAGGTAGAACATCCCATTACAGAACAAGTAACAGGAATCGACTTGATTAAGGAGCAAATACTTGTAGCAGCCGGAAAGCCACTAAGCTTTGTCCAAAAGGATGTTTCTTTGAACCATCACTCCATTGAGTGTCGAATTTGCGCAGAAGATCCGTCTCGTAATTTTGCTCCATCTCCGGGCAAACTAGACCTTTACTATGCCCCGGGCGGCCCCGGAATCCGGGTGGACAGCCATGTCTACAGCGGCTACAATATACCGCCCCAATATGACAGTATGATTGCGAAACTGATTGCCACAGGAAAGACTCGAGAGGATGCGCTTATACGTATGCAACGAGCTCTTTCAGAATACCTTATCCGTGGCATCAAAACCAACATTCCTTTCCTCAGAACGATTTTAGCTGACTCTTTGTTTAAAGAAGGCAAATATACGACAAAATTTGTGCAAGACTTTCTCGACCATACGCCAAAAGAACTCTATTCTGAAATAATCGAGGAATAATGCTATGAGTGAAAATTTTGAAGATAATATGGAAAATCCTAAAGTGAACCCTATTGAAGCTGAGGCTGCTGCCTCTATCTGTGAAGAATCAAAATTCGGTGAAATCCGCATCAGTCATTCTGTGGTTTCCCGTATTGTAAAGCTTGCTGCCCTAAAAGTACCCGGTGTTGTTCGCATTTCCAGCGGTGGCTTTGAACTTGCAGGCATTTTCACAAAATCCTCTTCCGGTATTACCGTAGAAGACAACGAAGAAGGTGATTACATTATCTCCCTCAATGTTGTGCTTACTTTCGGTATCGAGTTGGCCAAAACTGCTGATGCCATTCAACAAGCCGTTCGCGAACAGGTTGTTAAAATGACCGATAAAAAGGTCGTTCGTGTGGATGTAGCGATTGACGACGTTGTTATGCCTGAGGAAAACAAGGAAATCGTTCGCGCTGAATTCGACGCTGTTGAAGAACAGGATTAATTCACTTTTTTGATCTAGGAGGCTCCCCTTGCTGGAACACTGGAAACAACTTTACGCAACCATACTTGCTTATCCCTACCTCGACTACGTTCTCATAGCCATTGTCTTGGTAGTTGGTTTTATCTGCTTCATGTGGGCTCGCTCCCGCAGACTACGTAAACCCAAAGAGATTGTTGCCTTCGAAAGTGGTACCGGACACGTAACAGTTGCCCGTGGAGCCATTTCCGATCTCATACATCGTGCAGCAGCAAATACAGATGGAGTCGCAAAATGTTCCAGCCGTATCACTGTTCGCAAAGGTCTGCTCAAAATCAAGCTCAAGGTACATCTAAGTGCTAATTCCAACCTTAAAAATGTGCATAATACATTGAAAGGTCGTATTGGTGACACTCTTAGAAATACCCTCGGAATTGAGCAAATGGGTGATATCGATACCGTTGTTACCGGCTTAGTTGGAACACCGGATCACACTCCTGCTTCAAATCGTATTCTTGAAGACCGCAGAAACCTTGCTTTCCCAGAGGAAACAGCAAGCTCTTCGGTTCCCGAAGCCACGGATGCCGAAGTGGAAGAAGAGATCGAAGAAAACAAGTAAGCTTCCAGAAAACACACCTTTCAAAGCACGTTTCCTTAATGGGAACGTGCTTTTTGTTTGCCTGAATACCAGCATAAGGAAGAATAGCGTTATGCAACACGACCTCACCACCGCACGCTTTTACGGCATACTGGATGCCGGATACGTTTCTCCCGACAAATGGGTCAGCAAAGCCAAAGACCTGATCACAGGCGGGGCAGGCATTGTGCAAATCCGAGCCAAAGGTCATTCGCGTGCCGAGATTCGTGTGCTCACAAAAGAAGTATGGCATCTATTTAAGGACGGTCCCATTCCCCTAATCATTAACGATGATCTGGAACTCGCTCTGGAATTTGAAGGAGCAGGTCTACACGTAGGTCAGGACGATATGGATGCCCGCGAAGCTCGCAAAGCCTTAGGGCCGGATCGTGTGCTCGGCCTCAGCACCCACTCAATCGAACAAGCCCGTGGAGCCATAGAACTAGCTGACATACTCACCTATTTTGCCGTAGGCCCTGTGTTCCCAACTCAGACCAAACCGACATATACACCCGTTGGTTTAAATTTAGTGCAGCAAGTCGCCAATGAAGCCAACAATCCACTTCCTTGGTTCTGCATCGGTGGCATCAATCGTCAAAACGCTCATCAGGTAAAAGAAGCAGGAGGCCAGCGCCTCGTAGCCGTATCCGATGTCCTTTGCGACGAAGATACTCCCGCCGCAGTTCAAGAATATTTAGAGCTATATAAATAGTTCCAAACTACAATTTGACATTCTATGTCCATTATTATTTATCATAAGAAATGATGGATATAAAGCCTTTCAACTCAGATGTAGGAACAGCTCTGGTTAATCGAATATCTGATGCAATAGGCACCTTATATGAACCACACCGCATCGTAAAAAAAGCAGAGGCAGAAGCAAAAGCATCAATAATACAAAAAGAAGCAGACATTAAATGCTCAGAGCTTCAGCAACGCGCAATGCAGCGTTGGATTCATGAAGAAACAAGAAAACAGGCAAATATCGAATCCATCCAAGAAAAGGCTATACCTCTCTTAAAAGACGACGCCAAACCTCACGAAATGGAGGAGGATTGGATTGCTCATTTCTTTGAAAAAAGCCGCAGCATTTCCGATACAGAAATGCAGTCTCTTTGGGCTAGAATCTTAGCGGGTGAAGCAAATAAAAGCGGATCGTTTTCAAAGAGAACGATAGATATAATTTCTTACTTAGGTAGAAATGAAGCATCCGTTTTCTCAAAACTCTGCTGCTACTGCCTTGAAATTAAATCAGGTCTACTAACCTTCATTATTAACCCTCAAAATGAGATATACTCAAAAGAAGGAATTAATTTTGATATACTTAACGAACTAGATTCAATTGGCCTAATTAACTTTAATAGTGTTTTGGGATATAAATGGACATTTACCAATAAAACAGCAGAAGCAAAGTATCATGATATCTCTTTTCATATAGATGTTTCAAAAACACAGGATAACGCTATCAATTTGGGACAAGTCATTTTTACACGCTCAGGAAGACAATTGTATAGTATAATTGCATCTGAAAAAATAAACGGCTTCACAGAATATCTACTTGAAGTATTCAAAACAAAAGAAGTCTCAATAAAAGCTATATAAATAAAGCTTTACAGGCGTTTTTTTATCATTATCTAGCTTCTCTCTTATGCATACAGAGAGTTATGTAGTGAAGAAAAACGAATTTAGGGGGCCTCCGCACGAGTGTTGTAATTGCGGCATGCCGCTCTCTAAAGCTCGCTGCACAGAAACCAGACAACCCGTCTGGAGATGCCCTAATGGGGCTCCTCAGCAAGATCTTTTGCTAAATTAGGCTGACAGCCTGAAGTTTAGAACTTCAGACCATCGAGTCCGTCAAAAAGACCATTATTGAGGCTTTGATTCCTATCCTGACGTGGCGGACGGCTGTTGCCGCGTGGTTGATTATTCCCACGGTTACGGAAATCACCTCTACCTCTGTTATCAGGGCGTTGATCGCGGTTTCCATTACCACCACGACCTCCACGAGCATTCCCACCCAAATCAGGTTGGCTCTTCATGGAAAGACCGATGCGTTTGCGGTCGATATCCACTTCCATCACGGTTACAGTTACCTGCTGCTGCACCTTTACCACCTTGGCGGGATCTTCCACGAAGGAGTCGGACAACTGGCTGATATGCACAAGACCGTCCTGATGCACGCCTACATCCACAAAAGCACCGAAGGCTGCTACATTGGTAACAATACCAGGCAACTTCATGCCCACTTTGAGGTCGCTGATTTCGTGAACCTCTTCGGAGAATTGGAAAATTTCAAACTGCTTACGCGGGTCACGACCTGGTTTTGCCAATTCGTCCACGATGTCCATCAAGGTCGGCATACCAACCGTTTCTGTGACATACTTTTGCAGGTTCAATTGTTGGTTCAGATTTTTGCGTCCCACCAGTTCTTCGATAGAGCACCCCAAATCAGCCGCCATTTGCTCCACAATCGGGTAGCTTTCAGGGTGAACAGCAGAACTGTCCAAAGCGTGCTCGCCATTACGGATACGCAGGAAGCCTGCACACTGCTCAAATGCTTTCGGGCCAAGGCCAGCAACCTTCAACAATGCCTTACGGGAAGTAAATGGGCCGTTTTCGGCACGGTGCTTTACGATGTTCTCAGCAATACGACCATTGAGGCCGGAGACATAAGAGAGCAACTGCTTACTGGAAGTATTTACTTCCACACCCACAGCATTTACACAGGAGATCACCACATCGTCCAAGCTCTGCTTGAGCATACGTTGATCCACGTCGTGCTGGTATTGCCCTACCCCGATAGATTTAGCATCGAGCTTCACTAGTTCTGCGAGAGGGTCCATCAAGCGACGCCCGATGGAAACGGTTCCTCGAACAGTAACATCTTTATCAGGAAACTCTTCACGAGCCACTTCGGATGCCGAATAAATAGAGGCACCACTTTCATTCACCACAATCACTGGAATGCTTGCAGGAACGCCAATACTGCGGATAAAGGCTTCGGTTTCGCGGCTTGCGGTTCCGTTCCCAATGGCAATGGCTTCACTCTTAAAGCGAACCAAAGCACCTAAAATCTTATCACGGGCTTCATCCTCACGGAATTTGCTCTGCGCGAGATAAATCACGTCATCGTAAAGCAGGTTTCCCTGTGCATCGAGGCATACCACCTTACAACCCGTGCGAAAGCCGGGGTCGATTGCTAAAAGACTGCGTTGTCCCAATGGAGAAGCCAGCAACAAGTCACGAAGATTACTTGCAAACACTTCGATAGCTGAAGTATCGGCCTTCTTTTTGGAACCAAGACGTATTTCGGTTTCCAAGCTTGGCCCCATGAGGCGTTTGTAACCATCCAAAACTGCTTTGCTCACCTGATCACCATTCGGTGCTTTGGCACTCACAAAACGCTTGAGAAGCATCTGTTCCACCTTTTCTTGAGGTGGTTGGATCGAGAAAAAGAGAAAACCTTCCTGAGATCCACGTCGAATAGCTAAAACACGGTGGGATGGAGCACTTTTGATTGGCTCTGACCACTCAAAATAGTCCTTGAATTTTGCTCCTTCGGTTTCCTTACCCGGAACCACTTCGGAAGTCAAAATGCCTTCCTTTTCGTAGACCTCACGAATTTCTGCACGAGCCTCAGCGGTGTCATTTACCCATTCGGCAATGATATCGCGGGCACCCGCCAGTGCTGCGTCCACATCTGCCACTTCCTTTTCTGCATCCACATATTTGGGAGCTTCCTCAGCCCAATCGGCCTGTTGGTTCTCGAAAATATAGGTTGCCAAAGGCTCCAAGCCACGTTCACGTGCGATCATAGCACGCGTGCGACGCTTAGGTTTGTATGGTAGGTAAATATCTTCCAAACGAGTCAGTGTTTCCGCCTCTGCGATTTGCTCTTTGAGCTTATCCGTCAGCAGATTACGCTCAGTCAGAGACTTCAAAATGGCCTCACGGCGACGATCCAGCTCAAAAAGCTGTTCCATGCGATCACGCACAGAGGTAATTTGAACCTCGTCGAGACCTCCAGTGGCCTCCTTACGGTAACGGGCAATAAAAGGCACGGTAGCGCCTTCGCCAATGAGCGTTGCAGTCGAGCGAACCTGTTGCAGGCCCACATTGAGTTCAGAAGCAATTCGAAGGAGATGCTGTTCGTTCATCACAAAAATAAAAACATAGTAAGGCCACCAAACATGACCACACACAAAGAAAAATTAGCCACGCAGGAATACAATATCAGCCCACTCGCCATCCACACGTGATTCCACATTAAATGCTTCCCACGCTTTGTCCACAAACGGGAAGAAAGCACGGCGTACGTCATCGGCTTCTTCTGCCAATATACCCGAAAGTATCAAACGACCATGAGGCTTCACTGCACCCACCAACCAAGAGGCAAACTCTTTAAGGATTGGAGACAAGATATTGGCTAAAACCAAATCGGCCTGATCGTTGCTAATTCCTTCAGGAATACCGCAGCATAAGAAATCAGCCTCACCTTCCAGACCATTTACATCGCGGTTTTCCCCCGCGATTTCCACAGAATCCGGGTCGATATCAAATCCTTTAATCGGCCCGAAACCTAGTGCCGCTGCACTAATTGCCAAAATACCGGAACCGCATCCGCAGTCCAAAACACTTTTACCGAGACCACCACCCCACAGCTTATAGGCTTCCATTATACGGAGAGCACACAAGCGGGTTGTTTCGTGGTTCCCTGTGCCAAATGCCATACCGGGATCGAGGTAAATAGCCTTTTCACCCTCAGGAATAGGATAACTCTCTTTTTCCCAGGTAGGAACCCAGTGTAAACCGTCGGCATTCCAAGGGTGGAAATGATCCTTATAGGCTTCCTTCCAGTCGCGATCTTCCACGGGACAGGTTTCTGCCTTTTCGGGTAATTCAGTAAATTCAGCCCGCAAAGTGGAATAAGCCGTCAGGGCCTCTTCCTGTGTTTCAAAATACCCCATAAGGTCAGTGGTTTTCTGAAGCACGTCTTCCTGAAGCATCCAGTTGGATACATTTTCGCCCAGCCAAGCATCCAATTGCTCAACCAGTCCGTCTGTCAATGTGAAGCGGATTTCGATCATTTTTGGTTTATCGAGGTAACAAATTACATACATGAGCAACTATGCCTGATGAGCTTCCGCCAAACGCACAATCACTTCAGGCAATAGTTTGTGTTCTGCCTGATGCACTTTTTCAGTAAAACTTTCGACAGTATCGTTGTCTTCAATACGAATCGCAGTTTGATCTAAAATGGGGCCACCATCCAGATCGCCAGTAACGTAATGAACCGTACATCCTGCAAACTTAACACCATAGTCAAAAGCCTGCTCAATGGCATGAAGTCCTTTAAAACTGGGAAGTAAACTCGGATGCAGATTTATAATCTGATTCGGAAAAGCCTTGAGGAATCCATCGTGGATCACACGCATAAAACCAGCCAAAACCACAAGATCTGCCCCTGTCGCTTTGATCGCCGAAACATAAGCCGCTTCTGTATCGGCCGTCAGCTTGGTTTTAAACTTACCCGGATCTAAAAACTTGGCAGGGACACCAAATTGATCTCCCAATTTAAGGATTCGAGCCTCTGGTTTATCGGAAAAAATAGCAACCGGAGTAGCTTTGCCTAAATGACCTAATTTCCAGGCTTTCAAAATGGCTTCGGCATTGCTGCCAGTTCCAGAACCGATGATTACAAACTTCATTACTTCGTTTCTAAAGTTGCCTAGTCAAAGATGCGAGTGACTTTTTCCCAAAAAGACTTTTCCACTGGCTCATCTGCATCACCACAGGCAACAGCAAAAGACTCCAGCTTGTCGCGCTGTTCAGCGGTGAGCTTTTTGGGAACTTCGATCTTCACCTTAATGAGCTGATCCCCTGCATGGCCACTGTGCAAATTCGGCACACCACGCCCACGCAAACGGAACGTCGTTCCATTCTGAGTTCCAGCAGGAATCTTCAGATTTGCACGACCGCTCTCACTGGTGAGCGTTGGAACTTCAATCGTTCCGCCCAAAGCAGCCAAAGTAAACTTGATCGGCACCTCACAATAGAGATCGTCCCCACGACGTTGGAAAATTTCATGTTCCTTTACGTGAATTACGATGTAAAGGTCTCCTGCAGAGCCACCTTGAACACCTGCTTCACCATTTCCTGTAGAACGCAGCTTAAATCCAGTATCGATACCCGCAGGAATACGAATATTGATCTTCTTTTGCTTGGATACGCGGCCTTCACCTCCACATTTGGAGCATGGTTTTTCTACAACAGAACCTGTTCCTCCACAGGTGGGACATGTCTGCTGCATTTGGAAAAATCCACGCTGACTGATCACTCGACCACTACCGCCACAGGTAGGGCAAGTTTTGCGACTAGTACCAGGCTCAGCTCCTTCTCCATGACAACGATCACAGACTACGTGCGTGTGGTAAGTGATCTCCTTTTCGGCACCCTTGACGGCCTCAATCAAAGAAATCTCCAAATCATAACGCAGATCGGAACCACGGGTATCACGGCTGCGACCACCGCCGCCTCCACCGCCAAAGAACTCTTCAAAGATACCGCCGGCTCCACCGCCGCCTCCGCCACCAAAGACTTCGCGGAAGATATCAAACGGATCATGGAAACCGCCAGCGCCACCGAAGCCGCCTCCACTGCGTGGACCTCCACCACCGTTTTCAAAGGCAGCATGTCCATAACGATCGTAGGCAGCACGCTTATCAGGATCTTTTAGAACCTCGTAAGCCTGTGATACTTGCTTAAATGTTTCCTCTGCCTCAGTATCGCCCGGGTTTTTATCCGGGTGATATTTTACCGCCATTTTGCGATATGCCTTCTTAATTGCGTTGGCATCGGCATCGCGGGAAACACCTAGTAATTCATAAAAATCTTTTTTTGCCATAGCCCCTCTTATTCTTTTGCTGCTCCTGCAGAAACCACTACAGCAGCCGGACGTATCAAACGATCACGCAAACGGTAACCGACACGCTGCAATGCCATTACAGCACCTTCTTCCACGTCTTCACTTGGCACATGGGCAACACCTTCGTGCACATTCGGATCAAAAGAATCGCCCACAGAAGGGTTCACTTCTTCCACTCCGTGTTGAGCCAAAATGCCTTTCAACTGAGTAAACACCATATCGATGCCATCAATTACACCTTTTGCTTCAGGATGATGTTCTTTGGCAGACTTAAGCCCTAAGCCCATATTGTCCAAAGCTGGAATAATATCTTCAATCAACGCAGAAGTGGCATAGCTACGAGCTTCTTCTTTGTCTCGCAGAGAACGTTTACGGAAATTTTCAAAATCGGCTACGCTACGCAGGTAGCGATTCTTATAGTCTTCCAGTTGACCTGTTACTTCATCAAGCTTTGTCAAAAGCTGACTCGTCTCAGAAGCACCTTCAGACTCCTCTACAGAACCAGTGGGAGCCGTTGCTTCTGTAGCTTTTTCAGCGGCTTCAGGAGCGTTTACGGTTTCGTTTTCTTCTTGTGACTTCTTGGTTTTCTTGTCCTTCATCAGTTGTATATCAATATGTTGAAAGCTCTATAATGTAGACTTTCCATAGAGGAAGGAGCAATCTAGCTATATTTGGACAGCATGCAAACACTTTGATTCTCCTTTTCCGAATCAAAATAAAGAATGCTCCCAAAGGTCAAGCCGTTGGAGTTCTATTTGAGAGAATATTCCAATAGAGAAAACTTAAGGAAGAGAATTATACCCTAGACCTGATTGTCCCATACGATAACTTCTACCATGGCGTTCAACCATAAGATTGTCACCATTATCATATCGAACCTGAATCGGCCCATCAGCATTTACGCTTACACGTTCGCCCTGAGCTAGAGTTCCCTGATATAAACGCTTATTATCCTTTTTCTGTTCAACAATAATCATGACACGTCCCAACGCAACAAAGACGACTTCATCTGGCCCTTCTTGCGAAACATCCGCCTGACTTGCAGGTGTTTGTGTGTCTGATACATTGTTCTCCGGAGTTGCAACAACAGTGTTATTGACTTCCGGATTAATTTCAGGGCTATCGCCCCCAATTAGGTTTACAAGCAAAGTAATAATTAAAGCAAAAATAACAACAGCACCCAAACCGGCAGCAACCTTCAAATAAATGGACTTATCGTAATCCAAGAAGCCTTTTGACTCTTCTTCATCTTCTTCGTCGAAATCTGAATCAATGGAGTCTCCAAAAGTAGGATTGCTAGGCAAATCAACCCGACCCAGCGATTCAGTAGGAGCAGCCGTATCGGGCAATTCAACTTCTTCATCATCAACAGAAGCAGCTTGCTTTGTCAATTGAGCAACCCGACGTTCCGACTTGGAAAGCCCCTGCATACGCAAGGTATCGTATTCATGGATGACCTTATCATCGTCCATTTTCAGGAAAGACGCATAATTACGAAGAAAACCACGCACGTATATCTCGGGTAGATTAATCTCAAAGCTATTGTCTTCCATAGACAAAAGATAATCTCCGCGTATCTTTGTAGCCTCTGCGGCTTCACGAATAGATACACCCTTACGCTTACGTGCTTCTTCCAGTCTTTCTCCTATGGTCATGATGCTGGTTACTATAATTGTGTAATTTTCAGCGATTTGGCAATGTATTTATGCAATCAACAGTAAAGCATTAATCCACTGTTAATAAGCTCTCGCGAATACGCTTTTGAAGCAAGAAAAATATACACGTTACCATATGCCATTCGGCATGGCTCTTCTTCTTTATTGTTCGAAAATAAAGCTTGTCTGTCTCCATCCATCAAAAAGCTTTTACCCTTGACTGAAAAATAAAGAATCTGCCTCACTCTTCCATGTAAAATTACGTAGCCAAGATACAGTATTACGATTTTTTGAAACTACCCTAAAATATTTCGAATGGATAAAACAGCATTCTCTCAACAGGAGTTTTCACACATGCATGTCGGCGCATTACCTCGTCAAAGAGAGATAGCAAATCGTGTGGAACAAATTGGGTATTTATCTAAACCAATGTTATGGAAAAGAAAGTCATTCAATAGACTTCATATTTCACTCCTAATCGAAGGCAAAGGCACCTATAGCGATATAAAAGGCAGAAACATAGAAGTAGAGAGTCCTTCAATCATCATTTACAAACCAGAAGTCGATGCCACATTCATTCCAAATGCTGGCTGCGAGAAATGGGAAGAATACTATTTTATATACGAGCAGAATTATGTAGAAAAACTATTGCATGGGATAGATAAAGACGAACCGGTGGGCTCATTTTGTATATCTCCTTATATTCAGGAAATGTTCAAAATCCTATTCGAGACTCAAAAGAGCCTGCATTTGTTGGGATCTGTAGATCGATTGGATATGTTGCTGGAAGTACTTTTTAGTGAATGCTTCCTTCAAATCAATCAATGCAACAACCCTCACTTGGAAAGAATTCTGAAAATACGAGAATATCTGGATCAGAACTTTCTCAAAGAGATAGATTTTGAAGAACTGGCATTCCAATACGATATGAGCATGATCACGATGCGACGACATTGGAGTAAATGGATAGGAAATAGCCCTTCCCGTTATGTATATAACTTGAGAATGCAATATGCTGCCCACCTAATCATTCAAACAAATACTCCTATTGGTATTATTGCCCAAAAAATAGGATTTAAAGATCCTTTATACTTCTCCAGACGATTTCGTTCTTTTACAGGAATGTCGGCCACTGAATACCGGAATTCGTACAAAGAAACAGCCTCTTAATAGAGGCTGTCTAAATCACGTAAAATTTCACGTGGACTGGAACCATTCTCAGGCCCCACGATCTCATGGTCTTCCAATATTTCCATGATACGGGCTGCACGGTTATAACCAATCTTTAAACGTCTTTGCAGGAATGAGGTAGAAGCTCGTTTTGAAACTCGCAAAACCTCAATTGCATCAGGAACCAATTCATCGCCCCAATCAGCCCCAAGGCGACCGCCTCCGGCACCACCATCAGAGTCTTCTTCGTCACCATATTCAACGGAACGTTGGAATTGTTCATCAAACTCAGGTTCACCATTCTGCTCACTGATCCAATCTACAATCGTGTTAATCTCATCATCACCTACAAAGGCACCTTGAGAACGAACTAAATCAGCACTTCCCGGCGGAAGAAAAAGCATATCACCACGTCCAATCAGTTGATCCGCACCCATTCCATCCAGAATCGTTCTGGAGTCCACACGAGATGCCACCTTAAAAGCAATACGACTTGGTAAATTGGCTTTGATCACCCCGGTAATAACATTCACGCTCGGACGCTGTGTTGCCAAGATCAAGTGAATTCCTGCAGCACGAGCCAATTGAGCTAATCGAGCAATACCCGTTTCAATATCAGCAGGAGCCACCATCATAAGGTCGGCTAACTCATCCACAATACACACAATATACGGTAACTTACCCGGTTCTTGATCTGGCAAATCACGTGGCACAGAAATATTCTCCAGGCTGGATGCATTTGCAGCGGCAGCACGTTCCTCCGGGCTAAGAGAGAGTTCCAACTCGCGTGCTTTCTCCTCTGCCTCTTTGGCCTCCTGACGGTTTTTTGATTGTTTGGCATTGTAACCGGCAATATTACGCACACCGACTTTGGCAAACATGTGGTAACGACGATCCATTTCGTTAATGAGATACTTTAACGCACCAGGAACCTTCTTCGGATCAGTCACAACAGGAATCATCATATGCGGAAGTGCATTATAAACCTGCATCTCCACAATTTTAGGGTCAACCATTACAAAACGAACATCTTCCGGGCTCATCTTATAAAGCAAAGAAGTAACAACCGAGTTGATACACACCGTCTTACCGGAACCAGTAGAACCCGCAATGAGCAAGTGAGGCATCTTTGTCAGATCAGCAATAAGTGGTTTACCACTCACCTCTTTACCCAAGGCTATAGGAATTTCAGCTTTATTGGTTACCCAATCCTCAGATTCCAAAATATCGCGAATAAATACAGACTGTGGCTTCTTATTAGGAACCTCCACCCCAACACAACCTTTACCAGGAACTGGAGCCAAAATACGAACACTCATAGCCTTGAGTGCCAATGCCAAATTCTTGTCTAGATTTTGGATTTTTTCCACACGAACCCCTGGAGCAGGATTGATATCATAACGGGTAATTACAGGTCCTGAGTGAACTTCACCCATTGTGACATCTATTTTAAATTCCTTGAGAGTTTGAACCAATTTTTCAGCAGTTTGCTGGTGATACTCTGAGACTCTTGCATCATCTACAAC
>Ga0207717_100103_pt1 | contig 15093 bp, 15 predicted proteins | sample TtanPargueraPR_2_FD_187745 | JGI IMG/M metagenome (GOLD analysis project Ga0207717, IMG submission 187745) | Aerobic enrichment media microbial communities from Bioluminiscent Bay, La Parguera, Puerto Rico - Tt and P2 (2) (SPAdes) | ecosystem: Environmental > Aquatic > Marine > Unclassified ...
CAGAGGCGGTTGGTTCAACAGGACCAGCCGTTTTTTATTTTCAAGCCTTATCTTTACTCCATGCGATTTAAAATTCCGATTAAGCTGGTTGAACTGGAGAACGATAATTACCACCCGGTAATTGAATCGGTTTTTGCCGATGGCAGTAAGGGTATTTGGGTGATCGACTCAGGTGCTTCCAAATCTATATTCGATCGAAATCATGATCAACTATTCGAGGTAGTAAGCGGAATGACCGAAGACCTCCATTCGGCAGGAATTGGGGATCAACCCATGAATAGCGAAGTGGCCCGGATGCATTCATTTACGTTCGGAAAGATGGTGATTGAAAACATGAAGGTAGCAGTACTCGACCTATCACACATAAACGAATTATATTCCTCTTCTACCGACCTTACTATTTGCGGTTTGCTGGGGGGCGATTTTCTGGTGCACTACAAAGCCCTTATCGATTATCACCATAAACGACTGGTACTACGAAAATAATTTAGTGAACTCAGCCACGGTTTCCGGAACTACATAGCGGGTATAATCTTTAAGAAAATGGTTTTTGAATTTGTCGGGATTCCAATCCGGTTCAGCGATCAGTTTGCGATCGTTTTTCCAGACAAAAACCAGCGCTCTTACTTTTTGATCGTCAAGCTGAACTTCTGCCTCAATGCAATCATAATCATCGCCCTCGTAAAACCGCAGGAGTTCCAGCGAGCGGGCATCGACATCCAGGATTAATTTTCCCTGCACGTCTGTCTCGTCAGCTTTAATAATGGCCGGATAATCACCAAACTTAACCTGCATTCTCCTGAATCCGGGAAGTGTGGCTGCAACTTCAGTAAAAGTCCTACCAGTGAGCCCGGTTAGGATCTCGGGGAAAAGCAAAGTACCGTAAACAAATACATGAGGCATAAAATACTGGTTTTAAAACCCATGCTCCAAATTTAACAGCTTCGTCTTTGCAAACCTCAACTATTTCGGTATATTTGCTCCGCTTAAAATTAAAGTGTTGAAAATTAAAGGATATATCACGAAAAAGTTGCTGGTCAGGCTGGCTTTTTTTACCGTTTTGGTAGCTGCAGCCATCGCACTAGATGCTTATTTCGAGAAAAATCCTGCCGAGCTTGACCAGATTCAGGCCGGCACAGAAAAACACAATCCCGAGCAGGGCGAAGTTTACATCCTGGCACAGGCCTCACCTACAACAGTAAAAACCTCGGTCCAGAAAACTTCCACCCGAAATCAGAAAATTGAAACACACACCAAATTTTTACGGAAATACCATTCCGTCAGAAATTACCAGGTACTAAAAGCCGAAGTCATTCATCAAACTTCACCGTTGATCACTTCGTACCATTACCTGGTGTTTCAAACTCATCTTTTTTCACCCGACGAAGATCCCTTGTCGTAATTTTTAATTCTTCTCCGCATGATCATACAAAATGTGTGGTTGTGTATCTATCTTGAATTCAATTCGATACAATCAAATAAACTTTAACGAATAAACATTTAAATTCATTTAAAATGCAAAACAAAGGTGCAATTTTAACATTTGCAATTCTGTTGGCACTGGTTAGTCTGTATCAGCTTTCTTTTACATGGAAAGCACAGCAGATTCAGAAAGATGCCGAAGAATATGCTCAGGGAAATCCCGACCTGGAATACCAGTATCTGGATTCAATGGCCGGCGAAGTAGTTTACAACTTCCTTGGCCTGAAAAAGTTTACTTACAAAGAAGTTCGTGAGCTCGAAATGAACCTTGGTCTCGACCTTAAAGGGGGTATGAACGTTACCCTCGAGGTAGAAGTGAAGGACATTATCCGTGCCATGTCGAACTACAGCGACGATGAAACATTTAACCGAGCGCTAGCCCGTGCCGACGAGTTGAAAAAGAATTCGCAGGAAGATTATGTAACGTTGTTCGGAAATGCGTTTGAAGAGATCGACCCGAATGCCAAACTGGCTTCGATTTTTAACACGCTTGAACTGCGCGATCGCGTAACATTTAATTCGACCAATGCCGAGGTGTTGCAGATCATCCGTCAGGAAACCAATGCAGCCATCGACAATGCATTCAACATTATTCGTACACGTATCGACCGCTTTGGTGTGGCTCAGCCCAACATCCAGCAGTTGCAAACCCGCGGACGTATTCTGGTTGAACTTCCGGGAGTAAAAGATCAAAACAGGGTTCGTTCGCTGTTACAGGGAACGGCTAACCTCGAGTTTTGGGAAACTTACGAAAACTCAGAAGTATATCCTTTCCTTTTGCAGGCCAACGAGCGAATTAAAGAACTGGAAGCCATAGCGAAAGAAGGTGAGCCGGCTGATTCAACAGCGGTTGAAGAAGCTGTTGAAACAGATACTGCACAAGCTGAAAATTCGCTTTTAGCCGAGATGGAAGCCGAATCGGAAACGGATACAACATCGGCAATCGATAATCTGGCTGATTTCCAGAATCAATATCCATTATTTGCTTTGCTGAATCCTAGTACAGACCAAAGTGGACAATTATTCCCCGGACCGGCAGTCGGTATTGCCAATGCAAGAGACACGGCCAAAGTTAATGCCTACCTGCGAATGCCACAGGTAAGAAGTTTGTTTCCCCGCGATATGAAATTTGATTGGACGGCAAAATCAGTCGACGAAGCCGGCATGTTTTACCGTTTAATTGCGCTGAAAGTAACTACCCGCGATGGGCGCCCACCGCTTGATGGCGATGTAATTACCGATGCCCGTCAGGACTTCGACCAGATGGGGTCAAGCCCTGAGGTATCGATGCAGATGAACAGCGAAGGGGCAAAAGTATGGCAGCGTATGACCAAAGAAAACGTTGGTAAATCAATTGCCATTGTACTCGACGGTTATGTACGTTCGTTCCCAACCGTAAACGGTGAAATTCCCGGTGGTCGTTCAAGTATTACCGGTTTGGAAAGTATTGAAGAAGCAAAAGACCTTGCCAATGTATTGAAATCGGGTAAAATGCCTGCTCCGGCACGTATTATCCAGGAAGAAATCGTTGGTCCGTCACTTGGACAGGAAGCCATCAGAAGCGGTTTGTTATCGTTCGTTCTGGCATTCGTTCTTGTCCTTGCATATATGTTATTCTTCTATAGTAAAAACGCAGGTCTGGCAGCCAACATCGCATTGCTGGCCAACATGTTCTTTATTATTGGTATCCTTGCTTCATTGGGAGCTGTACTTACACTTCCGGGTATTGCAGGTATCGTACTTACAATTGGTATGTCGGTTGATGCCAACGTGCTGATCTATGAACGTGTTCAGGAAGAACTTCGAGCAGGGAAAGGCGTTAAACTGGCGATTTCAGATGGTTATAAAAATGCATATTCTGCCATCATCGACGGACAGGTTACTACTCTTTTGACCGGTATTGTGCTCTACCTTTTTGGTTCAGGTCCGATCAAAGGTTTCGCAACGACATTGATAATTGGTATTCTGACTTCACTATTCTCGGCAATTTTCATTACCCGTTTGATCTTCGAATTGTACCTGAAGAGAGGTGGAAAAATTCTGTTTACCTCAACCATTACCGAAAATTGGTTGCGTAATACCAAGATCAAATTTCTGGAAAAACGTAAAATCGGATATGTAATTTCGGGTGCTTTAATCGTGTTGTCGATCGGTTCTTTCTTTGTACGCGGACTGAATTACGGAATCGACTTCAAAGGTGGTCGTACTTACGTAGTCCGTTTCGATGAGGAAGTGAAGGTTTCGGATGTTCAGGCATCGCTAACCGATGTATTCCAGTCTGCTCCTGAAGTAAAGATCTTTGGGGAGAACAACCAGGTTAAAATTACTACTGACTATCGCATTGAAGATGACAGCGAGGACGTAGATAATGAAGTGGAAGCGATGTTGATGAAAGGTTTGCAGGATGGTGGTTTTATCGATCAAAGTGTTACACTGCAGCAATTTACCGACGAATACCAGTTGAGTTCGCAAAAAGTGGGACCGACCATTTCGGATGATATACGAAAGGATGCGGCAATTGCGATCGGTTTCTCGCTGATCATTATCTTCCTTTATATTCTGGTGCGTTTCCGTAACTGGCAATATGGTTTGGGCGCTGTTGCTGCACTGGCGCACGACTCGCTCATTGTGCTTGGACTCTTTTCACTGTTTCACGGGTTGTTGCCATTTTCGCTTGAGATCGATCAGGCATTTATAGCAGCGATTCTTACGGTGCTGGGTTACTCAATTAACGACACCGTGGTTGTGTTTGACCGTATCCGCGAGGTTATTGGACTTCACCCGAAACGCCGGACTGAACAAAATACAGACGAAGCTTTGAACAGTACACTGCGTCGTACCTTCAGTACATCGCTTTCGACTTTTGTAGTATTGCTGGCCATCTTCCTGTTCGGAGGTGCTACCATACGCGGCTTCACATTTGCATTGTTGCTTGGGGTGGTTGTGGGTACCTACTCATCGATCTTTATTGCAACACCTATAGCATACGATACCCGCAACCGGATAGCCAAAGCAGTTGCGAAACGTAAGAAATAATCAATTCTGTGTTAGCATAAAGAATCCGGTCGGTTTTCCGAGCCGGATTCTTTGCTTTTTGACCATCATCTGACTTTTTTTATGGATTGGATTCTTAGTGCCTTATCCGAAAATTCTTTTGACATCTCACTCCCAACTTCCGTCTTTTTTTATCTTTGTGTTTTAAATTTATGGCAATGCATAATTTGTTATTCATAAGTGGTGGGGAGATCGTTCTGGTGATGCTGCTGGCTTTGCTGTTTTTCGGTTCAAAGGCCATTCCGGATATCGCCAAAACCCTTGGGAAGGGCATGCGTGAATTCAAAAAGGCCACCAACGAGATTAAACGCGAGTTAAACGATTATTCTTCCGATATCAAAAAAGACATTGACGAGGTATCGAATACTGTGAAAAAGGAAACAGACGATATCAAAAAAGGCATCGACAAAAAATTGAACGATTAATTTCCTTCGCTCAAAAACCTTCATTTGATGATAGTTATTTACATATTGGCTTTACTGTTGAGCTTTGTTGTGCTGGCACGTATTGTCGATCTGTTCTTTATTGCTTCGCTCGACCGGATTTCCAAAGATCTAAAGTTATCGAGCGATGCAGCCGGTGCGACTTTGATGGCAGTGGGCTCGAGTGCTCCCGAATTGTTTGTGGCGCTTTTCGCGGTGTTAAAGCCCGGCGAACATGAAGCCATTGGGATTGGAAGCATTGTTGGAAGTGCCATTTTCAACCTTTTGGTGATTGTGGGAGCCGCAGCAGTTGTCCGAAAAACAAAGCTAACGTGGAAACCGCTGGTTCGCGATCTCTTTTTTTATCTGCTGGCAGTAGTGTTGTTGGTATTTTTTATACGCGATGGAAGTTTTGGAATGTTTGAGGCCGCTATATTTATCGCTGTTTATGTTGCTTATGTTATTGCGGTTGTACAATGGAGAAAATGGTTTCGTTACAAGGACAATGCAAGTGATCAACACTCAGAAACAGATTGTAATCCAAAAGGCATTTTAAAACCTGTTGACCATATTTTGTGTTTCATTTTTCCAGATAAAAAACGATACTACGGGGTATTTGTCTTCTCCATTTTACTGATTGCTGCTTTGAGCTGGATATTGGTTGAACTGGCGGTGCAAATATCTGTGAACCTTGGTATACCGGAGGCTATCATCGCTTTAACGGTATTAGCCGTGGGAACATCCATTCCCGATTTGCTTTCGTCCATTATTGTGGCACGACAGGGACGTGGCGATATGGCTGTGAGTAATGCCATTGGTTCGAATATTTTTGACATACTTATAGGACTAGGCCTTCCGTTTATGATTGTAATGCTGCTCGGAACCGATACCATCGAGGCCGGTGGGAACCTGATCCGTTCGGTTATTATTTTATTTGGTTCGTTGGTCTTACTGGTATTGTTACTGATTTTCCGCCGCTGGAATGTGGGCAAGCCAACCGGAATTATTTTAATCGTGGTTTACATTGCTTATGTGGTTTACGAGATAATAAAAATGTAAAATCGAAGTTGAGAATAGAAACGGCAGCCTGTGATAAAAGCACAAAACATACGAAAATCGTTTGGGAAACTGGAGGTGTTAAAAGGAATCGATCTGGAAATTCCGACTGGTAAAATTTATTCGATTGTTGGAGCCAGTGGTGCCGGAAAGACCACTTTACTCCAGATTTTGGGTACGCTCAGTAAACCCGATGCAGGCGAAATATGGTTTGGCGACCGGAAAGTTTCTGAAATGAAAGAAAAGCAACTGGCTGCTTTCCGCAATCATGAAATAGGATTTGTATTTCAGTTCCATCACCTGCTGCCCGAATTTACCGCACTCGAAAATGTGTGCATTCCTGCTTTTATTGCAAAAACATCAAAAGGAAAAGCGGAAACAAAAGCAAAAGAATTACTCGAATACCTGGGATTGAAAGACCGGATGGAACACAAGCCCGCAGAATTATCAGGCGGCGAAAAACAACGGGTTGCCATGGCACGTGCTTTGGTAAATAATCCTTCGGTTGTTATGGCAGATGAGCCTTCGGGGAACCTCGACAGCAATAATCGCGACGAACTTCATGAATTGCTTTTTAAACTGCGTGATGAAATGGGGCAGACCTTTGTTATCGTTACCCATGACGATCATTTTGCCGAGCGCTCCAATAAAATTCTGCATATTAAAGATGGCATCATAGAATAACATTATCCTATCGCCATCCTATCCCGATAACTAACAGGACGTGTACAAATCTTTATGACAAGTTCAAACGCCATTTATCCAAAGCTTCCTGATCTGAAAGAATTTTTGGATGAAAAAGTTGCGGAATTCAACCGCCCCGAATTTGTAGAGACCGATCCCATACAGGTAGCAAAGGCGTTTTCCGATAAAGAGGATATTGAGATAGCCGGATTTCTAACCGCCACTATTGCATGGGGAAACCGTGTCGCAATCATAAAAAATGCGCAGCGATTGATGGTTTTGCTCGGTAATCAACCGCACGATTTTATTCTGCATGCTTCGGAAACTGAACTTCAACAACTTGCGAGTTTTGTTCATCGGACATTCAGTGGAGATGATCTGATATACTTTATACGCTCGTTACGCAACATATACAAATATCAGGGTGGATTGCAGACGGTTTTTGAAACAGGGTTTAAGCGAGAAGCTTCTGTGTACAGCGCCCTGGATTATTTCCACAATGTTTTTTTTGAAAAAGGAGGAGAACGAACCCGGAAACATGTTCCGAACGTAAAGAAAGGAGCTTCAGCAAAACGCCTCAACATGTACCTGCGCTGGATGTGCCGCGAAGATAAGGCGGGGGTGGATTTTGCCTTATGGAATGGTATTCCCCGGTCTGAACTTATGCTTCCACTCGATCTCCATACCGGGAATGTGGGCCGGAAACTGGGTTTGTTGCAACGTCGTTCGAATGACTGGAAAGCGGTGGAAGAAATTACTGCAGAGCTTCGTTTCCTCGATCCTGAAGATCCAATCAAATACGACTTTGCTCTTTTTGGGTTGGGGGTTTTCGAGAAATTTTAGATTAACGATTATGGGGCGTAAGAATTATTTCCAGTTTAAACAGTTCAGGATTGAACAGGTGAACTCTGCCATGAAAGTCGGTGTTGACAGTGTTTTGCTTGGGGCCTGGACAGATGTTTCCAATGCGCATAAAATATTGGATGTGGGTACTGGTACCGGACTCATTGCTCTGATGCTGACCCAGCGTTCTCAAGCGAAAATCATCGCCGTAGAAATAGAAGAAAACGCTGCAAAAGAAGCGACCAAAAATGTGGCGGAATCAATCTGGAATGACAGAATTGATGTGAATCACATTTCCTTTCAGCAGTTTCTAGAGAGAAACACAGAGAAATTCGACCTGATTGTTTCCAATCCGCCATATTTTGGCAATTCTCATAAAGCAGCCAGCTACGAACGCACTCTGGCCCGTCACAATGATAATCTGACCTTGAAAGAGCTGATCCAAGGCGTCACCAAGATCCTGAATCCCACAGGAACACTGGCTCTTATTATTCCAGTTATGGAAATACGAGGTTTGCAGAATTTACTTTTTGAAAACAGGCTCTTCTTTAGACGTTGGACCGAAATAAAACCTAAACCTTCGAAGCCCGCTAACCGAGTATTGTTGCAGATCGGAAAAACACCGACTGAACAGTATAGTTCCGCACTCACCATCTATAACAACGATAACTCATTTACCGAAGCGTACAAAGAATTGACCCGCGATTTTTATCTGAAATTTTAGACAAAAAACAGGAAGGGATTAAAGACCTTATTCATCTTTTTTGAGAACGAATGTATGGCTTCGTGGTTGATATTTGAAGTACTGTTTTCAACCTTAGCCACTTTCTTTACAATCATCTTTTCGAGAAAATTCATTCGCTCGAAATTAAACTCGCCCCCTAAACATGCCGTTGCTTTGGCGTGCTGCAATAAACTTTCTGGATAGGCCTCCCAAAGTTCTTCATTCGCTTTTTCGCCTTCTTCCATGCAACAGATAAAAAGGCCCAGTTCGGTTTGTAAAAGTGCCTCCTCATGGTTTTTACAGAAATCCTTTACTTTTTTCTGAATTTTTCCGGCGTGGATGGAACCACCGATAATCACACGATCGAAATTACTGATCGTCGGAACCTCCTCTTTTTTTAGGTTACAAAGGGAAACTTTTTCGCCCAAATGTTCTGCAATTTCAGAAACTACCGATTCGGTGCAACCGTGAGTAGTGCAATAGGTGATTAGTGTTTTCATGGTTGTTAATTGTTTTGGCTTTGAATAAAAATTGTTAATGTTTGTTCAAAAATTTCTATGTAAAATTACTTCGACCGTGCGAACAATCATGTTAACAATCGGTTAATTCAAGATAGTAATCGGTGAAAATAAAAGACAAAAAAGTATTTAAATTAATTTTTTGTATTTTTGCCGCACTTTTAAAACAGTAATACCATGACAATTGATATGAAACCAAACGTACAGATTGACACCAATTATTACAAGGTGGTAGGGATACGAAAACTGACCGAGCATACCTTTATTATTTCTATGCCCAAAAGCCGTTTTAAGTTTGTTGCAGGGCAACATGTTTCGTTATCCATACCCGGCGATTATCAGAGCAGAGAGTATTCAATTTACAGTGCAGAAGAAAGTGAAAATCTGGAAGTTCTGGTTAAGGAAGTCGATGGGGGCTATTTCTCACCGAAATTAAAACACCTGAAAGTGGGTGATATGGTCGAAGTACACGGCCCCTTTGGCAAATTCGGTCTCGACGAGAAAAACAAAAAAAATAACAAGCATGTGATGATTGCCAGTGGAACCGGAATTGCTCCTTTCCACAGCATGATTAAAAGTAATCATGGCCTCGATTATCAGGTGATTCACGGGGTTCGCTATGCCAGTGAAGCTTACGAAAAAGATCATTACGAAACTGATCGTTTTCTGTTGTGCACTTCGCGCGATACCAATGGCGATTTTGAAGGCCGTTTAACGGAGTATTTGAAAAATGCAGATTTCGATAAAAACACCAGCTTCTATCTTTGTGGCAACAGCGATATGATCTTCGATTCGATGGAGATTTTGAGAGAAAAAGGTTTTGAAAGAGAAAACATTAACGTGGAAGTTTACTTCTAAAAATATTTTTGATAATTGTTGGGGAAGTTATTGAATGCCGTTCCGCTGTTCATCAGTGAGTAACGGCATTTTTGTTTTGCTTATTTCGAATCGATCTTTTCTCCAAATGCTAAATCCCCGGCATCACCCAGCCCGGGAACAATGTATGATTTTGGCGTCATTTCCGGGTCGACAGCACCCAACCAAAGCGTTACGTTTTTGGCTGTAATTTTATCTTTCACATACCTGACGCCTTCCTCACTGGCGATAATGGCAACCAAATGTACATGCGAAGGCGTTCCTTTGCTAAACAAGGCTTTGTAACCAATTTCCATCGATTTACCCGAAGCCAACATCGGATCCGAGAGGATCACTACTTTTTTATCGAGTGAAGGAGAAGCCATGTACTCGAATTCAATTTCAAATTCACCACCTTCAGTATACTTCCTAAAGGCCGAAATAAAGCAGTTTTCAGCACGGTCGAAGATACGAAGCAACCCATTGTGCATGGCCAGCCCGGCACGCAAAATGGTTGCCAGCACCGGTTGTTTCTTCAATTTCGGTACTTTGGCAATACCAAGTGGAGTTATAACATCCTTCTCCTCAAATAGCATTTCTTTGCTAATCTCGTAAGCAAATAATTCACCAATTCGGTTCAGGTTATCACGAAAACGTAGTGGATCGGTTTGGATGGTGGTGTCTCGGATTTCGGCCAGGTACTGGTCCAGAATAGAATGATTGTGCCCTAAAATTTTTATATCCATGTTCGAAAACGTTAGGTAAAGATTACATCGCCGTCGCTATCCTGAAAGTTTAAACTTTCTTCACCGGGAAGATCGAAAGTGCTGTATATCTTTTGTCCGTATCTTTTTACCCGTAAAAATGGGAATTTTCTTTTGAACAAGAGGCTTGCCAGTTCTTTTTTGTATACGGTGAGTACTTCAATTTTTTTGTTTTTGGCGAATTCTTTCAGGAAGCTGACCACTGCCTTATGTGCATCTTCGGGAACCACAAAATACAATGTCTTTAGATGACCATCGCGTACAGAAAAAATAAAAAAGCCGGCTAACACTTCGCCACGATAGATTTTAATGGTTTGGTAACTGAAATCAGTTGCATACTGCGAGAATGGGTAATTTGTTGCTGATCCCTTATCTTCCCGGGTGATCCACGGGTACTCAAATATCCATTGCAATTCTTTTTCATAACGATGAAAAGCATGATCAGGCTGGTGTGCTTTTAAAAAGCTGTAACATTCTTCGTCGGGATAATTGCCTGTTTTAAAAGAAAAGGATTTAGTCGGAACTTCCCTGAAAAAAAGTAAACGGATTTTTGAAATTAAAGCAATGTCGAAATCGATACCCGCGAACAGAAAACGTGTCAAAAAATTTCGCCTGCTCGCCGGGTGTAATTTGCTTGTTTTAGGAAAAAGATAAGCTCGCGCACCTTCGAACTGATGAATGGGTTGGAACCACCCGGTTTTGTGGTACAACCTTTCCGAATCCGGAGCATAGTTGGTAAACATCAGTTTTTTATCCCAGTCGAGATAGGCTTCTTTTAACAGTTGTTCCGAAAAACCTTTTCGACGATAATCGGGATGTACCCAGTTGCCACTGCACCAGGCGAAACGGATATCAGTGTTATTTAGAAAAATGACGTCAGCAAAAAGGCTTCGAAATGCTACCAGTCTTTTCTCCAGATAACCCAGGTAAAGTACTATATCGTCAGGATTACTATGCGGATTGTGCAAATATGACCTTGCCCTGTTTCGTGAAATGGGTATGGTTTCCATCTCGCTATAACGTCGGCTGTTTATAAAAGATTTCAGCTCGCTGAGTCGTATTTTTTCAATGTGCAGTTTCAATGTTTTACCGTAGCTTTTCCGATCATTTTTCGGAGTTTATAATATAAAAACTCTCCTTTTAATAAAGCGTCAATTCGCTGATTTTGTTCCATCGGAACACGCTGAAAATGGCCCTCGAAAGCATCGTGTTTTAACCCGGCTGTTCCAAAAGTAATATCGCAAACCTGTTCTTTTTTCATCTTATTCAGTAATTTCTCCGAAACTCCATCGTCCGTAAAGGGAAAAGAAAAGGCTTTTATTTTTGGATGGATATGTTTTGCGACCCATTCCATACTTTTTTCTACCTGTTTGAACTGTTGCCTGGTTTTTAAACTGACGAATTCAGGGTGTTCGTGACTGTGGCCGCCAATCGTAAATCCTTTTTTATGCAGGTCTTTTACTTCGGCAGTTGTCATGTAAGGGTGTTCTTTCTCAAGGAAACCGGGAAAATCAATCTCCATCATTTCTGCGGCTTCATCAAGGATGTCAATTTTCGAAATAGGCGCCTGTAAAAGGTTTTTTCGCGTAAAACCGTTGATTCGAAGCAGTTGTTCGGCCTGTGCATCCGGGAAATTGATCAGACGTTCCAGTATTAGGCTGGCTTTGTATCGATGAAAAAGTGCTTTGTTATCCACGAATCCTGTATTCACAAAAAAAGTTGCTGGAATTCCTTTGCGCATTAACAGAGGAGCAATTACTTCGGCACATTCGCGCAAACCGTCGTCGAAACTAAGGTGAAAAACTTTCTTGTCAGGGTGCGGATATTCGAATAATTCTTCGAGTGAAACCGGGGTAAAATATTTCAGAATGTAATCGAGTTCCTGTTCAAATGTTTTTTCGGTGCGATACGGATAATTACGGATGTGTTCCAGACTTCGATTACTTACAAGGTGATAAAAGGGTAAAAAAACAGGACCAGGCGAGGCAAAAATTTGATCGGCAGAAATTAATCTTGCCAGTTGAATGCTTAGAAAACGTGGAAAATCTGCCATAAACTTTAACGTTTTAACCACTTCAACGGCAAAGGTAAACGATTAATTCTAAGCTGGAAATAGGTTTCGGGAGTTGCTCCAAATCCGGCATAAAAGCGCGCTACGCCGGGAATCATCGATCCCTCAAAATCGAGCGTGAGATTTCTGCCTGCATTTTTTTGGATAAAGCGATTAACAAGAAAGTACATCGCCCCAAGTTCTTTACCGGAATCGCTCGAGGCAGCGTTAAAATAAATCACCCGGTCTTTCCAACGACAAAAATACACGGCTGCACAAAGTTCATTTTCTGAAGAGTAAACACCATAAATCTCGCCAAAACCCTTGTACTGACCGTAAGCGATCATACTTTTTAATGTATTAATATCGCTTCTTTTTACACCCGGAGCAAGATTTTGAAGTTTGAATTCGAGGTAGGTTTCCAACCTGATTCCTTCAACAAGCGACAGGTAATTTTTATCTGCCTTTGCAATGTTTCGTCTGGTGTTTTTCGAATAAAAGGAAACAATGTTCTGGTACGATTCTCCCAGTGAAAGCAGGTAGTTTTTTCGGGCAGAAAAAGTAGTGGAAGTAATGTTTTTGGCCGAAATGTTTCCGGCGTTCAGGTTCAGCTCGACGTAGCGAAAATGCTTATCAAGGTAAGCATAAAACAATTCCGAGATTTTTTTATCCGGTGTAGGATAGATACCCAGTTGTTGCGAAAACAAAGGTTGATAAAGGTAGCGGATTCCCATTTTCTTTCGGAAAGGCAGGGGCATAACAAACTCGTAATCTCCCAGAACCAGTGCATCCCATCGGGTTGCTGCCCGATCGAGTTGCCACGTACATGCGTAAATCCTGCTGTTGAGTGCCTCATCAATACAACGGTCCCACTTGCTGTGGTCTATATCCTCGTGTTTGATATATTGTAGTTCTGTCGCTTTTACCATTTAAAATTTCTAATCCGTAGAATTATCATTTGTTTCGTTGGCCCATGCAAATCCCAGTTGATTCATTTCTTCAAAAACCTTCCGGTAACCTTTCCAAATGCCTTTATCATTAACGGTTTCGTTGTGCCATACGCTTACAAAGGTACCACCAACATTTTTTACTTCTTTCATTAAAGTTTTCATTTCTTCCCAGGCCCGTTCAGGTGGCAAATGAAGGTAATGGGTAAATGTGCCATCCATGATCTGAAACGGTATAACCATAAGGTTTGTTGTCGTTTCGCGTTCGAGATCGTAAAAATAGAATGGTGTACAAATGCCTGCTCTAAATCCCGTCAGGCAGGAGTAACCCATTGTATAATCTTCCTGTATTTTGCTTTTGATAAGACGCCGATAGGATTTGGGTAAGTTCAGTCGTAAAAAGTGTTGCCGGCTTTTTTCAACCGAACTGCCCAGTATTTTTTCAAGCCTGAGGCACTCTATCCTGGTTTTTTTGCGGTTGCCTTTCCTGCTCGATGCAAAAGACGGGTGAATGCCAACTTCATACTTTTCACTTGTTTTTCGGATTAGTCTTCGGTAATGTTTATTACGATGTGAAATATTTTTATCGAATCGCGCATAATCACCAAGCAGGAAAAAGAAAATCACTTTGTCTTCGTTTCCTTTAAAAACCGTATCAAGGTAATCGTAGGTATCGTACGGATCTTTTTCTTTTCCCGATAAAACTTTTCGTCGCTGGTTAAATTCGTTTCGGTTGTCAAAATAGGTTTTCAAAAGGTTGGCACCGGTTCGCCAAAGTCCTTTATGCAAAAAAGCCCAGGCATTATCGATATCGATAGTTGAAAGAAACCGAAAGCCGGTCTCCGGGAAATGCAGTTTCGGATATTTTGCTCTGAGCTTTTGAGCCAGTAATTTAGCCCAAATGTTAACCACCGGTTTTTGCAGCAGATCGTATTTAGCCAAAATACTGTTTTGTACGGGATAGCGACCCAATTCATCACGAGTTTCGCTGGTATATTCTTCGTGGCGCGAAACCAGGTAAAAAGATGCTGCCAGCGGATCGAAAGGCAGGTCGGAATCGTTCGAACTCTCGCAAAAATATTTATTCCCTTCGTACCAAACAGGTTGAATGTTTGGTGTAATCATTGCACGCGAGAACATCAGCCGGTGTGGTTTGATGTAAAACTCGTCGTCAAATTTTTCGGTAGAATAATTGAATTTAGGCAAATCTGATTTCCTGAACTCTGCCGAGTTGATTGTAAAGCTAATCTCGGATTGAAGTATCTGTTCGAAGATCAGTTTTGAAATGTATTCGATCCGTGGATTGATCTTCTGTGCATAAATCAGAATCATTCTCAATTGGTTTTTAAAGGTTTAGCATGCCTTCGTCGGCAAAACTAAGGTATTTGTTCTGTCCGATAATAATGTGATCGAGAACAGTAATATCCATTATCTCAGCTGCATTTTTGATTTTTTTCGTGATTTTCATATCGGCATCCGAAGCCTGCATTGTCCCGGACGGATGATTATGACACAGGATGAGTGCGCTGGCCATTTTCTCCAGAGCCGTTTTCAGAATCAGCCGGACATCGATGACCGTACCTGAAATTCCACCCTGACTGATCATAAAAGTGTCGATAATCTTATTGCCACGATTTAAGAGCATTACCCAAAATTCTTCGTGGTTTAAATCACCCAGCATCGGAGCGAAGAAA
>Ga0207717_100104_pt1 | contig 15009 bp, 10 predicted proteins | sample TtanPargueraPR_2_FD_187745 | JGI IMG/M metagenome (GOLD analysis project Ga0207717, IMG submission 187745) | Aerobic enrichment media microbial communities from Bioluminiscent Bay, La Parguera, Puerto Rico - Tt and P2 (2) (SPAdes) | ecosystem: Environmental > Aquatic > Marine > Unclassified ...
CGTCACATCAGAATTTTCGTCATAATATTTTCTGACCTTGTTAAAAGTTTCATTGTCGTATGTCTGCCCTAAAGTTGACCAGAATTCCTGACTTGCTTTCTTAACAGATTCTACAATAACTTCCTTTTCAGAATCAGTTAATACTGAGTTTGTCTGACAACCCTGAGTAAGAATGGCAATTCCTAATAACAAATACAATAGTCTTTTCATAGGTTTATTTTTTTGGTTTATAATTAACTGGCTATCACAATTGAACTGGGTAAAGAAAAATGACTATTCAAGTTACGAAATAACCTCTTGAATCACAACAGAATTGCAATACATACATTTACCAATTAGGTTTTAATACAGAATCTCAATGCTTTTCAGGAAATAATCATTTGAGCTATTAGATTAAAGATAGTTGGAATTCGTTTGGCAGATGTTTCGCAACTAAAACCACTACACCCAACTTAACCCCACTTAAAAGCCTTGCCATTAATGAGATTGGGCGTATGGGCGTAGGAAATCTTAAAACTCTAATGTGCAACAGTTTAAAATGAAAGTACCAGTCTTACTCCAAAATTATTCACTGGCTGTTGTGAAAGACTCGAAAATTCAATATTAGGCAATACCTTCAGTGAAATATCATTATTTCGTATTGCAAGATTCTTTACCTTGGCAACCTTGACTGCATCAAAGATATTCCAAATGTAAAAGACAATAATTCCTGCAGCACCAACAAAGAAAAGTGGAACTCCAATTATTTCATTACCATCCCAGGCAGCATTGAATCCCAATGCCATTGTTCCAAAAGAACCAACCATACCTCCTACAAAAGCTAATCCTCTTAAGGGTTCTCCTGTATAAAAATGACCAACACTTGGGATTAATGCCATAAACCCCGCTGCTTCAGGGCTGTACTTATCAGATTTATAGTGCTTGTAGGGTATCCTGGCATATTTTTGTTTGAGGTATTTATAAGTTCCGTCATTTTCTTTGTCAACGTTTTTATTGGCATCTTTCAGCTCATATTGTATTTCTGAAACAAAATCATAACTGTAAGATTTTATTTCATTTAAAAGCAGACCAAGTTGAAGCTTTTCGTTTCCAAAATCAGTTCGATAATAAATAATTGATTCTGTTACACTATCTATTTTGCAAAATATTGAATCACCTTTTGTGGTTACTATCAGGTCAAGATTTTGGGAGTAGGCAATACAAGTGATTGTGAAAACAAAGATTAAAGTTAAGGCAGTTTTCATACGTTTAATTTTATCTATTGTTAATTTACGATAATAAGTACTTAGAACAAATCTGAATTAGTTTGCTTGGAACTTAAACCAATACTGATGAATAAGGATAGCTTATAACCCCACTACTCCCAACTAAAACCCACTTCAAAGCCTTGCCCTTAAAGGGATTGGGATTATGGGAGTAGGGAATGCTAAAAGTTCTTTTTTAGACTTTAAGACAATCATAATCATATCTTCTTTAGTATGATAAATAATTTCAAATAAAATGTTTTATAGAAACCATAATCCCATATTCCCAAACCCGCATGAATAAAGGGAAAGAGCTGGGATTAGCATGGGATTAGTGGGAATATAACTGTCTTAGAACCTCCGTTTCAGCCTAAGAGAAAGAAAAACATTGGCAGGATCAATGTTCCTGCATTGAAAAAAGTAATTGCGTGATCCTAATCCCTTCACCCACAAATTCAACAGATTCTGCAGATTATACTATCTACCCTGGTTAATAATAATAAACTTTATCAGTTGTAGTTAGTCCATAATATTCTTTACTACAGCCAAGATTATGGCAAGGGTGATAGTCGCTGAATTTTTAACTATTTCATTAGGCACATCATCTGCAAGCCAAACTACAATGCATGTGATCCCAACCAAAACGTAAGACCAGGTATAGATTTGTCCCAGTATAAATATTAACTGTGGCGGATCCTCGTATTTCCTTTTAAGTGAGCCTGTTACGACAAAACTACCAAGATTTGCTATTTTGCTGTTGATTTTCTTGATCCCCTTTATTTGTCCAGGTATTTCAACACCAAGTGCTGATGCAGCTATGGCTCCTACAACACCAGCCAAAGCGTTTGTAACATAAATTAATGTGTCTTTTAGTTCAAATGGACCATCTATGGTCAAAGAAGCAATGCAGCTATTGATAGTGAAGAAAACAAACCCAATCAATACAATGCAAACAATGAAAATAGATAACGGATTTACCTTACTGCTCATGATAATAGTTTTTAGTTGATATTTAAGGAATTAGATTTTTGTTGATTACGTTAGTGTTATACAGTTAGTTTCAATGTTTGAATAAGTTTTCAATCAGCGTAAAGCCAAAGCTTTTAAATAAATAAACTTTAAGCCCAGATTGACTATATCTTTTCATTAGTATTTCTAATCTCAAATAGTGTAATGTGTTATAGAACATTGATATAGGATAAATCTGTCCCACCTCAAAACTCATTTTCCCAATCTGAAACTACCCTTTCAAGCATAGGGTCAAATCCTTGGACTTTTCATTTATGACTTTTATATTCACAATCAGACAAAAAATAAGGTTTGCCTTAAGAGCTCTTGGACGAACCTACAATAAAATTTATGAGAACCTAACTTAATTGAGTTGTGCGATAACCGTGTTATCAGTTTTATTGTTTGTACCTCTACTACCAAATTACATATCTAATAATTCTCTTAATCCAAACTATTTAGCATATATATTTTAACCTAATAAACGAAATTCTATGAGACGTATTTTATTGTTTTCTATTCTGGCATTTTTTTCAAACACTATCTTCTGTCAAGAGTTTCAAAGCATTCAAATAGGATCGTCAGATCCTGAGGCGTTTATAAATGATCAAACCGTAGACGAACAAGGCAATATTTATTATAAAGGAACTTTTAAAGGTGCACTTGTTGTAGGGGGAGAAACCATATTAGATGGAAATGGTGGCTATGATGTCTGTTTAATAAAAACCGATGCTTCAGGGAATCTTATCTGGGCACGAAATTATGGAGGAGCTTATGATGAGAGAACTATTGAAAGGTATAGTCCACGTCTTCAAACCATGTGTGTAAAGAATGGTTTTTTATATGTATTATGGAGGAGAATTGATGAATTGGGGAGTTTTGATGGCTATACAGTCAGTCAAACAAATGGGGAATCAATATTCTCTAAAATTGATATGACTAATGGTGATGTAGTATGGACTCATAAATCAAATATTTTTCTTGAAGGATTAATGGACGGTGGTGATTCTTGGTATATTTTTCATCCAGGTGTATCCAATTATTATGAAGAAACGACTGGTTATTACGATGAAATCGTTGTTGAGGAAGCAAGGTATGAACCAGACTATTCTTTCGGGAATGTAATAATAACAAAGGTAAAAGAGGATGGTACCTACCTTTGGACAAAAAGGGTGGAATCCTATTACGATGATGGATCAAAAGGAACATTTGGACAAAGAGAACCTGAATTTGTATCTATGTCTGAGAGTAAAGAACTGTATATGGTATTGAGTGGTAGTGGAGACTATGTTCAACTCGGAGATATTGTACTGCCTATTAACAAAGAAGAATTTTCAAGATCATATTACCTCTTCAAATTTGATTCTGCCATGACGAGCATGGAGTCGAGAGGCTTCCCTGAATGGATGACTTATTCTGAAGGAATTTTAAAAGAGGATACTTTTATTACTTTCATACCTGGACCATATCGTACCTGGACTTCTGATGATTTTGAATTAAGCTATAGGGATAGGGACTTAATCAAACAAAGAACTGAAACAATAATTCAATATCCAAACTTTGAGGATCCTATAAATAAGATTACAGTACAAAGTTTTTATATTACAGGTGAAGATATGTTTTTCAATCTTACGGTTAATGGAAGAAATGATACTGAAATTTATTCTGGCGAGAAGGATCTTAAGAATGTGAATATTTTTAAGGATAGAACGGTAGAGATAGATTTAAATGGACCTTCAGTAAGTTTTTTAGTGCATTATAACTCATCAACACAAGAGGTTCAAATTGATTCGCTCTACAGTGGTGTGGCTGGGGAGCAATACTGCATAAGTTATCCATGTAGTTATTCTGAAGGTATATATTCTTTCGTGAATCAACAAGATAAAGTCTGGAATCCATGGATATATGAGGAGGAATTAAACAAAGTATTAGGAAGTCTGGCAATAATTGATGGTCCTGATGAGATTTATGCTGTTAAGTATCTGTCAGACGGTTCAAGATATGTTATAGGTATTGTCGAGGGAAAAACAACATTTGACGATGATTACACTGGAGAAATAAATCGAAATGACATATTTCTTGCGAGAATTGATAATTCGAATAGTGTTATATGGTATAAAAGAATTCAGTCAACATATGCAGGAAATATGGCATCAAATGTACAAGTAATTGGAGATGATTTATTCTTTAAGCATTCAGGTTTTACCCCTCAGATTCATAACAATGATAATTTTATAAAAATAGATGACCAGATATGCTATAATGGACCAGATGATATGATTGCTTCTTTCTTTTGTAAAGTTAGTCCAGATGGATCTAGTCAACTGTATAATATGTATGAGATGTTTCCAACTGTTGCTACAGGATTTAATAGTTATATAGAAATGATAGATGAAACTACAGCAATATTTATGGATAAAAACACAGCATCGACAGCTGGTGTTTTTAATCTTCCGTCTCAGACAGGAGCGTTAATTGCTAAAATTAACTTTGCAACCGATGAAGTTGAAAATGCTTTAAAAATTATACCAAATCAAGGGTTCAGTAATTTTCAACTTGCATATGATCATAATCAAGATAATATGGTGGTTTCTGGGGAAAATCAGTTTGCTGATAATTCTTATGAAATATACTCCTCGGAAGGGATTATTGGTGAATACGCACTGCCATCGAAACAGATAGGTTTTCTGCGTATAGATTTTAATGGACTTAAGAATTTTAGCATTTTACGCACTGATGGTTTATCAAACAATATTGCTCCTGAGCTTACTGTTTTAGACTCTAATATTGTATTTATAGGAAGTCGGTGGTATCCTGGAGATGTGTATTTTAATGAAACTAAAATTATCGATGCAAGTGAAATTTCAGAGTCTACATTATATTCCTTTGTAGGTCAATTTGATAAAGATTTGAATCTGCAGAACATTGATTGTTTTCCTAGGGATAAATTTACATTATATGGGCTCGATAAAGTCGACAATAAGGCATATATCTCTGGACTTGTTTCACAATCTGGTGTAAAAGTAGATTCTATTACTATTGAGTCAGTAGGGGGACTAAATGATGGTATCACAATTCAATACAACGATACTCTTTTGGCAGAAAAAGTATTTACTATCTCAAGCCCATATCTGGATAATATGAAGGATGTGGATGTTTTTGAAGGGTCAAGAATAAGCTTTGCATATACAACACAAGGAGAACCTGGTTTAAATATATACGAACCCACGACTCAACAAACTAAATCAGCATTTGCATTAACTGAAATTGATCCAACAGATAGGGACGAAATAGCCTGGATTGGTGAGGCTATTATCGGATGTGATAAGCTATTGTGGTATAGAGATGCCGATGGAGATGGATATGGAGATCCAAGCAGTATGGTTGAAGAATGCTTCCAACCAATGGGTTATGTTGATAACGATCTTGATTGTGATGATACTGAACCGACAGAAGAACCCTGTCCTTGTCCAAGTTTGACATTAGCAGGTGGATGGTCTACCGATAACTCAAATAATCCGATGACGGAGGAATGGTTTACAAGAAAATTCCCTGAATCTCTTATTATTGGAGGTATTACAGATCCTAATAAGAAACTTGTTCTAACCTCTCCATCAGCAGTAAAAGACCTACTCCCAAATGGCGGTAAACCAGCTGTTTTGTATGCTACTTATCAGGATCCAGGCAAGAAAGAAATTAAAAATACCTTCTTGAACCAGATGGTAATGTTGCGTTTAAATCTTGCACTGAATCCAGGACTAAAAAGAGCAATTATAACAAAAGAGTACTATGAAAGTTGGACTGTGCAAGATTTCTTTGATTTGGCTAATGAAATTATTTCCAGCGATGGAGAGATTTTAAAATCAGAATTATCAAGGCTAACCAGTACCTGCGATTCTATAAATAATAGTTTTGGTAATAATCAAACAGGTTATGTTGTCTGTGAATCAGAATTTCAAGAAAAGTCTGCTACCATTGACAATTTGAATGGTCTGATCACGCTGTATCCAAATCCAAGTAGCAATCAGTTTATCTTTGAGAATTCAACTGATTATACACTAAATTTAAAAGTTTTTGATGCTACTGGAAGATTAATGGATCAGTTATACAAACTTAACTCAAGATCCAGAAGTAATTTTGGGAAGGATTATAGTCCTGGTCTGTATATTGTTGTCGTTACTGGTGGACCTGACATATTTAGTAAGAAGATTATCAAAAACTAGTTTATAAAATTTTAAAGAGAGAGGCTGTCAGAAAGACAGCCTTTTCCCTTTAAACCCACTATTCCCAATTAAAACTTTAAATAAAAAGAGCATCGATTCCTCGCTGCCCCTATGAATGTTTATCAGTTTAACTATAAAATACAAGTTACGACATAGCCCTCATTGTTCAGCATGATATCTATCAGTAGAAGCAGAAAAATTGGTTTTACTGAGTTAAAGTTGTGATCTTCTTTATTTAAATAAACTTTATCCGTATTTCATCCCAAATCAGTACATGCTTCGCACCTTAGCGAAAAATTGGCAATGGTGGTTTCTAAAAGACAAATATTGAATTTTCTCTTTCTTAGAACATGCCCCCCCAGTTCACGAATTCTGGTGAATAGCCCCCCATGTTTTTTACCTGGTTTAGTACCCCCCCAGTAGTTTCTATGAAAATTCGTCTTTAAACTATCACATCAGCTACGCCCCCACCCATTCTAAGTTTGGGCATTAGCCCCTGGGTATTTTATTCAAAAAATATCAATTCACGGTGCTTCCACCTGAACCAAAGCCTGGGGTAACAGCCATTAGTATTAACATTTAAATTTTATAGTTATGGTAACAATTGTAGACTATGCGGTTCGTACGAACCAGGATGGAGAACCTTTCGTTGCACTGATCGTGCAGGCAGGTATCTCATTGGTTAAATCCAAAGAAACAGGCTTATATTACGCAACAGCGAAGAAAGCCAGTATTCCTTCCACATTTGATGAGGCAACTGCCGAGTCATTGATTGGTCACGAACTGGAAGGAAAAGTTGAACGTGTTGAGTGTGAGCCTTACCAGATCACCAACGAACAAACTGGTGAAGTAATTGAATTCAGTCATCGTTGGGTATTTCTGAAGCCTGGTGACACAGTTGAACAGGCTGCAAAGGAGCAGGTACATGTTGAAGAACCAGAACTGGTTTAACCGACAGAAAAGGGGATGTAATGTCCTCTTTTTTACACTAAATTACCTCATACTTCCATAGATAATGGCTATAGATAAATGGAGTTCCACCTTCTCTCTGTGTTATTTTTGCTTTTATCCTAAATCTAGTGCCAAGAGGATAACCATACGATAGATCCTTTGAACATTCAACAAACATTGTTTCTTTAAATGGATCTTGACCTGGTATTGGTCGTATGTGAATTGGACCATGTCTTCCATTTGAATCCAATGGAATAAAGCTTTCTACTATTATAAAATCATATTCTTCTTTTCTCATGTAGTTTGGTTTAATGATTTCTAAAATAAGATAGTAAATATTCAATAGAATTGCAATACATACATCAGTAAGTCAGGTATTTATGCTGCATTTTTACAAGTTTTTTGAGACGGATTTTACCCTGTGGTGTATGTTGAAATTAAAATCCACTGAAAAAATGAAAAAAAAGGAGGTGTTTTCCTCCTTTTACAATATCATTTATTTATGATTTTTAATTCAATATTTATTTATAACCATCTGAAAGAGTCTCCAAAAAGGCAACTAATGCATCTTCCTCTTCATCTGTTAAGCCTAAATTACCTAATTCATCGGTGTTGACATTTTCAGGAACTTCTGGGTCTGCCCATGGGACACCATTCCAACCGGCTCCATCAACATCACGGGTATTGTAAAAATGAACAACCTCTTCTAATGATTTAAATACACCATTGTGCATGTATGCTTTCGGAAAGCCATTTCCATTTGCTTTGCCAACATTTCGAAGGGTAGGAACTTTGTGTTTCCCCATGTTTTCATCAGCCATGGCTTGCCAATCAGGATTAGAATGACCTGCAAGGAATCCGCCAAGTCCATAGTCAACCCAGTCAGCACCCATTGGATTTATTGGACTTCCATCACCCAAATAAACTTCATCCATTTCATAAAAGGGATTTTCAGGATTTTTGGGTACTCCAAGATTGTCGAATGTAAAATCAGTAAACAATGGTGATATAGGTTCATGGTCATCATCAATAGTCGAGGGATGACAAGCAAAACACATCGCTTTACCATTGAAAAGTTCAAGTCCAAATAGTTCCTTTTCGTTTAATTTTGCTTTTCCTTCAAGATAAGCGTCAAATTTGGATGAAAACTGATTCACTTCCGATGAAGACTCATACGCAGCAATTGCTAATCCTACCCTTTCATAGTTTTCATCAACATCTTCAGAAGTATCCCAACTTATCTGTTCTCCCCACACCTCTTCCCAAAGACCAGCATATTTTGCTTCTGCAATTTGCTTCAAGACAGCTTCTTTTGATGCATTATTCTGTTCCACAGGATTCAAAAATGGACCGAGAGCCTGATCTGCTGCAGGATTTCCCAGATGCTCCCCTGTTGCTCTTCCATCCCAGAAATTACCACCTTCAAATAATCCTTCGTCAGCATCATAATAGAATATAGGACTTAAAGTTGCGTATGCAGCACTTGGAGGTTTGCGATTGCCAAATCGTTGAGGAACTGCACCTCGGTACACTGTTCCATGAGCATTTATCCCAGCTGTTGGACCAGTAAATCCAACTGAGGGTCCATGACAATCTGCACAAGACATTTTATCTGGCGAAGAAATTTTATCAAAGAAGATTTCTTTTCCCAGTTGTTCCACTGCAGTTAACATATCATCGCCACTCTTCAAAAACACTGTAGAATTGACTTCACTAATTGGTTCTTTTTCACAAGAGTGGAGTACAAAACCCAGTATAGTGACAGTAAGAATTGCCCATAAAAAATTTGATTTTTTCATAACGGTTAAATTTTTGGTTCATATATAATCTGGAAACCTCACTAATTGGGTGGATGCGAAATGAGCACCATCTAATTTACAAAAAAAAAGAGTCGAGAATGAATATAAACTATAAAAAAGCATGTGCCGAGAAGGTTCCCAAATTGCATTTTACTATTTTTTTGAAACAGAATTCCCTGTGATGTATGTAAAATTAAAATCCACTGAAAAAATGGAAAGAGATTACTTTAAAGTAATCTCTTTTATCTGTTTTTTAATTATTAATAATTGCATTTTTAATGCGAGGTTTGATTATCATAAAATTCTCTATATAGTTCCCGTATAGAATTGAAGCATTCCCTTTACCTTTTTCGTAATCATATATTGTATAACCAAATGAATCTGATTGCTTCGTAATATTTCCATTATTATCGTATTGGTATTCAATAATATCTTTGAAAATTGAGCTACCAGAGTAATCAGTATAGGCAATCGTCTCTATTCTATCATTGACATATGTATACCTGTATTCAAGACTTAGTTCCAAATCTTCACTATATTCAGCAAGATACATCTGAATTTTCTCAACATTTTTACCTGAATAAAAATAATGAAGTTCAGTAGTAAACTCTATTTCATCACAATTGATTTCACCACCGTTATAACTAACACATGAATAATCTGTAATAAGGTGTTGACTAACTTTATCCCCATCATAACTTATTTTCCCTTCTTGGACAAGTCTAGGTGAATTATCAAAATGATAGTTGTACATCTCCCAAGAAGTAAGGTTATTGCCATTATAAATGTATATAACTTTCGCTCCCGTCACTCCATCAGAATCAATCCATTCCTCCTGAGTTAATTTCGAGTTTTGAACGGTTAATACATGGTTACTATTAGAACCACTGCCATCAGAATTGCTTGTGTAAACATAAATCTGATTTTCTTGATATTCATAGACAATCGAGTGATGAAATTTATTATCCTCATAATAATCTATGCGTATCAAATCTTCATTCTCATATGTAAAAACTTGTTTACTTATTTCAAGTTCAGATTCAAACTGACTAATGGTACTAATTCTATAATTACCACTTTCAGATTCAGATAGATCGTTATCATCTTTTTGACATGAGATGAATAAGAATAATGTAAAAGAGAGAAAACAAATTCTTTTCATAAGTCTGATATTAATATTATTCATCAAAGGTTACTTCTTAACTAACTCTTAGGCTGCTTCGAACATGCTACTCATTCAGGGACATTTCACTATAAAATTACAAATAATTCCCTCTAAATCAATGCAATATTCATTCTTAAAATCTATCACTTTAAATGTTTTCACATGGAAATTAGAAAAGCCCAACGCAGGGAAGCCAAGATAAAGCTCGCCCTGCAAGGACCTTCTGGGTCTGGAAAAACCATGTCTGCATTATTGTTGGCATCAGGAATCACTGACTGGTCAAAAATTGCTGTCATTGACACAGAAAACCATTCAGCTGATTTGTACGCTCACGTAGGTCAGTACAATGTACTGCAGCTCTCTCAACCTTTCACACCAGAGAGGTATATCAAAGCCATTGAAGCCTGTGAACAGGCAGGGATGGAAGTAATCATCATTGATTCTGTATCCCACGAATGGGAAGGCACAGGTGGTGTTTTAACCATACACGGAGCTATGGCTGGTAACAGTTTTACCAACTGGAATAAAGTAACACCTCGTCATAATGCTTTTGTGCAGAAGATACTGCAATCCAACTGCCACATTATTTCTACAATCAGGACTAAAACAGACTATACCCTGACTGAAAAGAATGGGAAGATGGTTCCTGAAAAAGTAGGATTAAAAGGTATCACTCGTGATGGTATGGACTATGAATTCACTATCGTGTTTGACCTGGATATTAAACACCAGGCTAAAGCTTCAAAGGACAGGACAGGTCTGTTTATGGATAAGCCTGAATATGTTATCACTCCAGCATTTGGTAAAAGGATATTGGAATGGTGTAACTCTGGTATTAGCCTGGATAATGTAAAAGCTTATATCCAGTCATCAAAAAGTGTAGAGGATCTACGGGATATACTTAGGACTTATCCTGAATACAGAAAGCAGATAGAGCCTCTGGCAGTTGCCCGTAAACAGGAGCTATCAGCAAACATTATTAACCTTAATAAAATCAGTGGAAATGGACAACAAAATGACCCTAGTAAAAGTAAATAGCCAGCCAATTGAAGATGTTGAACCTATAAGAGAAACATCAGATGTACACTTTATGGCTGCCAACACCAAACCGATGTCCTTGGAGGAGATTTCAGAAAAGCACACTATCCCTGTGTTTGCCAAGGATAATGAATCTACAATCAGCCATCAGGAATTCATTGAAACCATTTCCTTGGTGACGGAGAAAATCTTTGGCGGAGAGCAGATTTTAAAGCCTGCAGTGAGAGTTTCACATCCAATAAAAGGTAGAATTCCATCAGCAGTAGGCAAGCCTGCAAAAGAGCTTTTAGAGCATGAAAAGACGCTGTATTATGAGCGTATGGCATTCTGTATAGAAATTGCATCCATCTGTGATAGAGTGGCTGAAAATGGCTTAAATCTCACTATAGGAGGTGTACGTGCATACAACCTTGAAAACCTGTATTCCCGCAAGTCTGAGGAGAGATTCAAACTGTTTATAGGCTTTAAGAATCAGGTGTGCACCAACCTGTGTGTTTCCACTGATGGCTTTAAGTCAGATGTACGAGTAAGAACAGTGGCAGAACTGGCAAAAGCTGCTTATGACCTGTTTGGTGAATTCAATGTGTACAAAGAGATTGAAAAGTTTTCATCACTACCCAGAACCATGATTACAGAGCAACAGTTTGCACAAATCATTGGCAGGGCAAGGATGTACCAGAATATGCCTTGTAAGGACAGGAAGGAACTGCCTCAGTTTCCGCTATCTGATGGGCAGGTGAATCTGGTGGTAAAGGACTACTACAGCGATGAATCATTCAGTAGGAATGACCTTGGAAACATTAACCTGTGGAGGTTATATAACCTGTTCACTGGTGCTAATAAGATGAGTTACATTGATTCATTCCTGGACAGGAATGTAGGTTGTCAGCAGTTTGTTGGTGGATTACATGAGGCTATTGGATTGAATAAGCATCATTGGTTTGTGAGTTAAATTCTATTCCATCCATCCAGAATTCATTGAGTAATGGATGGGTGGATCTTTTACAGTTTAAATTGATTACAAATAAGTATTTTAAAGGTAAAAAAAAACAGTACGAAGAATATCTTAATCATTTAAATCACTAATTTGCAGATAATTCAGCCAAACTTCAACCCATGTCAAAAGCTAAAAAGGACTGGTTATTCAGTATTTCAATTATTATCACATTAGGCTTTATTTATGCGAACAATAAAAGCATCAAGGGTTTTGTTAGTGACGGAGAAAATCACCTCTCATTTGCCAAAGTAAAAATTAAAGCAACCAGTAATTCAACAACCACAGATTATTATGGAAAATTTAATTTAGAAAATATTGACGGAGAAGATTCCGTTATTGTTGCTGCATGGGCTGAAGGTTTTTACAATGGAGACACAAAAGCTTTTTCTGGAGATAGCAACGTTCAAATTACACTTCATAAATTATTTAAAGAAGATAATAAAGAATATAAGTTTATATCTCCATTTTCGGAGGATGGTCATGAGCTAAATTGTCAGAATTGTCACGTTGAAATATTAATGAATCAGTGGGAAAACAATGCCCACGGTCAGTCTGCAAAGAACCCCTTTTTTCATGCAATGTATTATGGAACTAATTTGGAAGGAGATTCTACTTCCGGTGTGAGTTTTAAAACTGATTTTCCATCTTCTTTTGGGAATTGTGCAACTTGCCATATACCAGGTGCAGCTGCAAATAATCCATGGGGTGTTGATCCTAAATCTGTGGAGGATGTAAACAGCAACGGAGTATTTTGCGATATGTGCCATAAAATAAAAGATGTAATACCTACTTCAGGACAAGGAACAACTGGCACATTATCTATTGAATTTCTCCGACCACCAGAAGGGAAGCAGGTATTCTTCGGCCCATACATTGATGTACATGAACCAGATGCCTATTCTCCAATAATTAGCAAGAGCGAATTTTGTATGCCTTGTCATAATGCCAAATTTTGGAATGTGCCTGCATATCAAACTTTTAATGAATGGAAAGAAAGTGTTTATTCACAGATGGGTATTCAATGCCAAACCTGCCACATGGCACCTGATACTATTACCGATCATTTTGTTAATCTTAATAATGGAGGTATAATCAGAGATCCATCAACCATTCCTTCACATTCTCAACCGGGTTCAAGAGATACGACCATATTAAAGAACTCGGTAAGTATCTATCTTTCTTCAGAAATAGTAAATGATTCAGTTAAAGTTCGCGTAATCATAAAAAATGATAAAACAGGTCATCATGTGCCTGCTGGTAGACCTTCTCGAAACATTATTTTGTTGGTTAAAGCTACAGATGAATTTGAAAATAATCTTGAATATATGGCAGGAGAAACAGTTCCTTTCTGGGGAGGAAGTGGACCATTTGAAGAAGGCAATTATTCAGGATTACCAGGAAAAGGTTTTGTAAAATTACTGGAAGATTTTCAGGGGAACATACCATCTCCTGTGTGGAGGCCAACTCACATCGTTTCAGATAATCGAATTGCTGCCATGCAAAGCGACACTTCAGTTTATATTTTTAAAAAACCTGAAAATTTTGAAGATATTCAAGTTTCAGCAAAACTGATTTACAGAAGATTTTATAAAGAATGGATGGATGATAAGAAGTTTGAAATTCCTGATATTGTTATGGAAGAAGAGAAACAGTTCATTTCAAACACCTCAACATCCGCATTTAGAATTGAGGATACAAGGAAAACAAATATTAGTGATGGTTTTCCAAATCCGTTTAATACTCATGTAACATTTGTTATTTCCAGTTCGACAGAATCTGTAATAATGTTAGAGATTTTTAATTCATTAGGGAATAAGATCCATCCTCAAAAGAAGATTAATTTAAATCAAGGTGATAACAACATTCAAATTGATTTGAGCGATCAAAAGCCGGGATTGTACTATTGTGTTTTTCGTAATAATGATAATAAAATAGCTAGCCGAAAAATTATGAAATATGACTAAATTAACTTTTACCCATCTTTTTCTGATAACACTATTCGTATTTGAAGGTTTGTTTTCATATTCTCAAGAATTTGATTGGATACGCACAGGAGGTCCTTGGGGAGGTATCGGGTATGATGTGAGAATTGACCCTAAAGATCCAAACAGAATTTATGTAACAGATCAATGGGCCGGAAACCATAAAAGCGTTGACGGTGGAAGAAATTGGTATCCCAATAATAATGGAATTACAAGTCGGTTTGGAAGCACTAGTGAGTCAATACCTATATTTTGTTTAACAATTGATCCGACCCATACAAACAATATTTGGTGTGGAACATTTGAGAATAGAGGAATTTATAAATCCACTGATTATGGAGAAAATTGGGAACTAAAAATAAATGGCATCCCGGATTTTGAGTGTGGAATTACATTCCGGGGATTTAGAATTAGACCTGATAATTCGGATATCATATTTTGTGGCGTTGAAGTTCCTTGTTGTCAGGATGAAATACCGGAAGGTAAAAGTGCAGCTTCAAAGGGAAAAATATTTAAAACAATCGATGGTGGTGAAAATTGGTATGAAGTTTTAAATTCAGAGGCATTAGTAAGACATATCCTGATAAATCCAGAAAATCCGG
>Ga0207717_100105_pt1 | contig 14631 bp, 9 predicted proteins | sample TtanPargueraPR_2_FD_187745 | JGI IMG/M metagenome (GOLD analysis project Ga0207717, IMG submission 187745) | Aerobic enrichment media microbial communities from Bioluminiscent Bay, La Parguera, Puerto Rico - Tt and P2 (2) (SPAdes) | ecosystem: Environmental > Aquatic > Marine > Unclassified ...
TATGGTGAAGCTCATTCTAAGGAAAGCTTCTGTTACCAGGACCGAGCCTTTGCTTATCCCCAATTCATGAGAGATGGAAATTAAAAACGGAGGAAAGATCCTCCGTTCTGAATGTGTTTTACCAACTAAGGGTAAATAAGTTTAACAGCGAAATTTAATTCCCTACTTTTATATTCCTTTTTTTTGATAAAGGTAACCACCGAAGCTATCATTTGTTGATAACTTTTATTTACGTTGAGAAGATCAAACGCTTTTTCTTCAAGAGTTTAATTTGACGTTTGGCTTAACGTCATTTCTCTGGCATGATCGAATCGTTTCTGCATGGCTTTAAGAAGTTCCGCTTTGCCGGGATCAGTCGCAATGTTTGTAAATTCTTCGGGATCACTCGAATGATCGTATAGTTCTTCATTGTTTTGATTTGCATTCTCGCCCCACCGTGTGTATCTGTAATTACCAAAAATCAGGGTTCCCGCTGACCCCCGACTGGTTACAGTAAATGCTTCGGAATCATCTTTAATAATGTTTCCTTCTTTAATAAATCCGGTTAAGCTTTCTCCTTGCAGTATAGCCGGCTTTTCACTTTCGTATCCCGTAAGATCAACCAGGGTTGGATAAAGATCAATTAATTCGACAATGGATTCGCATTTGACACCTAAACTTTTTTCCTGTCCCGGAACAGAAATAATGAGGGGAACACGCACTGTTCCTTCCCAGAGGCTGGTTTTTGCCCAGCAGTCATGTTCTCCCAAATTGTAGCCATGATCGGAAAGAAAAATAATAATGGTGTTTTTTCGCAAATCCAATTCATCAAGCGACTTTAACAGTCTGCCAACTTGTTGATCCATAAACTTAACACTGGCCATATATGCACTGATCGTTTTCTTTTTTTGGATTTCATTCATTCCCCAGATTTTATCATTTTGCCTGGCCAGGGCCTGCTCAGGAACATTATCTCCAACGACTACCGGTGGTAAAACTGATTCTTCATCGGGATAATACGAAAAACAACTTTGTGTAGCGATCAACGGGACATGAGGTCTGACAAAGCCTACGGCAAGAAAAAATGGTGCATCCGGTTTAATTTTTTTCTTATTTGTAGCTCCTTCAGCCGGCTTTTTTGCACGGCTTTCCAATATTGCTATTGCCTGACTGGCTGCCACGTAATCGGTTTGATAATATTTTAATGAGTCGGCAAGTTTCAAACGCGCAAAATTGGACCCATAATGGAGATTTTTGGGTGAAAGTAACTCCAGATTCCCCGGACTAAGTGTTTCCGGTCCCATAACATTATAGGCATAATCCCAGGATTCAGGTTCATCTCCTCCGGGATCACCTCTTTCGATTCCTCCCGGTACGCCCATATGAAAGATCTTCGAAACACGAGCGGTAAAATATCCGCGCTCCCTGAAGAATCCTGCCATGGATGGGTGGTCCTTTAATGACGGATTGATTTTTTTATAACTGCCCGGTTGATCATCGTTAACCAGAACCCCATTTGTGGCAGGATATAATCCACTCATTATTGATGCTCTCGATGGTCCGCAAAGAGGATATTGACAATAAGCCCGCGTAAACATGACCCCTTCATGAGCAAGTCTGTCTAAATTTGGAGTATGCTCATCTATACCCATGTAAGGGCCGATACGTGTATTCAAATCATCCGAAAAAATCAATAAAATATTCGGTTGCGCCCATGCTGTCGTGGTACTGAAAAGCACGATAAGAAAAAGAAAATACCTCTTTATGGAGGTATTTTCTTTCAGTATCTGGTTTATCATTGAATTAACGATTATTGCGGTTTCTTCGATTTTCCTGGAAATCGAGATATGCTTTGAGGTACTTTTGATCAAGCTCATCGCTATCTCCATATTTCGAACGTACTTCGGTAAGTTTTTTATGCATCATTTCCTTCACGTCAGCATATTCAGGGTCATCGTATACATTATGCATTTCTTGTGGGTCTGTTTCGAGATCGTACAATTCCCATTCATCCACATCGTAATAAAAATGAATCAGTTTGTATCGATCATTTGCTACTCCGTAATGCCTTTTTACCATATGGACGGCCGGGTATTCATAATAGGTATAATAAATAGCGTCTCTGAAATCAGTATTTTCTCCACTCACCAACTCGCGGAACGATTCACCTTGCATTTCTTCCGGGGCTTCAACGCCGGCATAATCCAGGAATGTTGGAGCAAAGTCGAGATTCTGAACGAGGTTACTAATTTTTGTACCGGGTTTTATTTCTTTGGGATAACGAACAATTAATGGTGTTCGTAACGATTCTTCATACATAAATCGTTTGTCAAACCAACCGTGCTCTCCAAGGTAAAATCCCTGGTCTGATGTATAAACAACGATCGTGTTTTCCTCGAGACCTGATTCTTTCAGATAATCCAGTAATTCTCCCACTCCATCATCTACCGATTTAATGCAACGTAAGTAGTCTTTTATGTATCGATTAAATTTCCATTTTGCCAGTTCTTGACCTTCCGGCATATTGTTTAGAAGTGCCTGGTTCTCATCTTCATAGGCTGCCATCCAGTTTGCTCTTTGCTCATCATTCATACGTTGAAGATCAGGTACAAAATTGGTGCTGTCACCATTCGGATCAACAATGAGTTTGAAGTCATGCCCCCACATCATGTCTCTGTTTATCTCCATCTCCTGTTCTTTGGCGGCAGAACCTCTATCCGAATAGTCGTCAAAAAATGTTTCAGGCAATTCAAAAGTTTTATCATCATAAAGGTTCACGTATTCCGGTGCAGGCAACCAATTTCTGTGCGGAGCTTTTTGATGATAAAGTAAACAAAATGGTTTATCCGGGTTGCGTTTATTTTTTAACCAGTCGAGTGCTGTTTCTGTTATGATATCGGTAACATATCCTTCCTTTCTCACGCGCTCTCCTTCGATCAAAAAATCGGGATTATAGTATCTACCCTGACCGGGAAGCACCATTGAAAAGTCGAATCCCTGGGGGATACCGTCCAGATGTATTTTCCCAATCATTGCAGTTTGATAGCCATTTGATTGAAGTAATTTAGGAAAGTTTGGTTGATCCCAGTTAAATGCCTGAACATTGTCAACTTTACCATTTATAAAACTGTGTTTACCGGTTAAAAGAACAGCCCGGCTCGGAGCACACAGTGAATTGGTAACACACGCCCGCGTGAATATGGCTCCTTCTTCGGCAAGCCTGTCAATATTTGGAGTTTCGTTTAATCCATATCCATACGCGCTTATCGCCTGATAGGCATGGTCGTCGCTCATAATATAGATGATGTTGGGTCGTTGATTATCTTCTTTCGTTGAAGTAGTGCAAGAAAAAAGTACAATACCCAGAATGAGAATGATGATTGATTTTAGCAGGTTTCGGTTCATAATATTTTGTTGTTTATGTGAAAATTATTTCAGTGTTAAACTGACATATCTACAAATTTACTAAAAAGATAGCTTTCAGGCTTTCCTGAAAGCTATTCTTTTCGTGCTAATTAACTAAACTATTTAACAATCTAAGCTTAATTCCAACCTGGATTTTGAACCAACAATTTATTGGCATCCAACTCGGCCTGCGGAATTGGCATTAAAGTCATAGCATCTTTGTAGTTTGTTTTTATTTGGGTTTTCTGTGCCGCTTCGAATGATTCCGTGAACTGGCTTTCGTTGTCAGCATGTTCAAACATTCTTTCTTTTAAGATTCCCCAACGAACCAGGTCAAACCAGCGTTTCCCTTCGTGAACAAGTTCCATCCAGCGTTCTCTTCTGATCCATTCCGTAAGATTTTCTTTTGTTTTGGCGCCGGTTAAAATTCCCTCCGGATCGTCGTGATAGGCTCTGCTTCGAACGCGCTGAAGATGCGTATAGGCAGCTGCCGGATCACCACTTTCGTTCAGAGCTTCAGCATAAAGCAGAAGTGCATCTACGTAGCGAAGAACAAACCTGTTTACAGCCGAGTTGGGCGCATTAAATTCATTCTCGTCCCATGCTTTTGTGAAAATAGGTAAATCAACTTTATAAATAGTCGTATCGATAGGACTTGTAAACTCCTTACTGAAGTAGACAAATTTACGTTGATCTTTATCGCTAAACTGAGCATAGAGTTCCTCAATAGGGATGTCTGCCTCGTTCATTTGATTACGCCCGGGAATTTGTTGTGTTTTGTATCTGGACTGAAGAGCATATTTAGGACCTGAAAGCTGCATGTCGCCATTCCCATTTGAAGGTGGCGAATCAAACTGTACAGTAAAAACACATTCTTTACCATTTTCTGTGCCAACCCGGTAATTGTCTTTTACATCTTCCCATAACCCATAGCCATAGCTTGCTTCGTTATTAACAACTGCACCAAGTTCCGTCACAGCTGAACTCCAGTTTTTCATGGTTACATAAACCTCTCCAAGCAGCACAGAGGCGGCACCCGAGGTTGCTCTTCCAACATCAGAACCGCTATAGCTTTTGGGTAAGGCTTTTGCATCGGTAAGGTCGGCAATTATTTGCGCATAAACATCAGCAACAGGTTTACGTTCTGTAACTGTTTCTTCAACAGATGTTCCCAGTGGTAAAGGTATGTCACCAAAAGCTCTAACCAGATTGAAGAGATACAATGCACGTAAAAACTTAGCCTCGTTCATTAGCCTGGTTTTCAGGGTTTCATCCATTTCGATGTTAGGAATTTGTTCCAGTGCATTATTGGCTCTAAAAATTCCGGTATAACTATCCCTCCAGAAGTTTCTAATAAACGTATTGTTTGGAGTATAACGCATGTACTCCAGGTTTTGCAGGTACTGGTTTGGCATTCCAAGTCCGTTCTTTTCATCATCAACCGGAAGGTCGAAAACCAAATACATTAATCTCTCATATAAACTATATAAGCTATTATAAACTGCGGTAACTGAAGCAACGGCACCCGATTCGTCGGTGTACACATTACTCACCACATACCTGTCAACAGGATTCTCTTCGAGAAAATCGCTGCATGAATTGAATATTGTTGCCGGTATTAGTATTAATATAAGGCATATAAATTTTTTCATCTTTCAAATTTTTAATGTTAAAAATCAATTTTCACACCAAACATTACAGTTTTGGATTGTGGATAAGTACTGTAATCTTCGCCCATGGTGAGGTTAGATGCTCCGTGCAAACTAACTTCAGGATCGAAACCTGAGTATTTAGTGAAAGTAATGTAATTGTCAAGTGATGTAAACACGTACAGTCGATCAACAAAATTTACCAGGGTTTTGGGGAAGGTATATCCGAGCACAATGTTCTTGATTTTAAGGTACGAACCATCTTCAATGTAATAATCATTAAAAACGATCTGTCGGTTAGTGCTGGCAAGCGGTAATTCATTGCTTGGATTTTCCGGTGTCCATCGGTTCACCATTTCAGCATACACATTTTGTCCTCCGGTTGGCAGGGTTAATTGCGTCTTGTCAAAGTTCAAAATATCATTTCCTACAGACCACTGCAGAAACACACTAAGACTGAAATTTTTGTATGAAAAGTTGTTATTCATACCACCGATAAAGTCGGGTAACGCATTTCCGATGACTTGTCGGTCAGCATTATCAACCACTCCGTCAGGGGGCCCGGTATATTTACCATCTTCAGGAAAGTCATCTTCACTGGATACATCCTTGTATTTTCTTCTACCCGGTCCAACCTGGCTAATGGTTTGGTCAATGGTTTCTCCTTCTTGAATGATACCGTCAAACTGCCATCCGAAGAAAGCACCGATAGATTCTCCAACAAACAATCTTCTCGACCAGGGATCGATCTTAAGGTGCCCCTGGTTTACACCAACATCTTTATATAAAACGCCGGCAAGGCTAAGTACCTTATTGCGGTTTAACGACAAGTTGAAGTCAGTATTCCATTTGAGTTCCCCTTTAAGAATATCGCCTCTTATCTCAAGCTCGAAACCCTGGTTTTGCATACTTCCAATGTTGTTCAGGTAAGTCGTAAAACCAGTGGTAAACGGGACCTGTTCACTGTAAAGCATTTCTGTGGTTTTCTTGTAATAATAATCCAGGGTAACTCCCAAGCGATTATCGAAGAATGCCATATCTATTCCAACGTCGAACTGTGCTGTTTTTTCCCATTGCAGGTCTGCGTTTGCAATTTTGTTCGGACTAACTCCGGTAGCAAGTGTTCCATCTCCAAATGTATAGGTTTGTGTTCCTGTGGTTGGCAAAGAATTATACAATCCAATTTCCTGGTTACCCGTGTAGCCAAAACTTGCCCTTAATTTTAGGTAGGAGAACAGGTTCATTTTTTGAATGAATTCTTCTTCACTGGCACGCCAGGCCAAAGATCCGGAAGGGAAGAAAGCATACTTGTTGTTCTCTCCAAACCTTGACGAACCATCCATACGGCCGGCAATGGAAGCTAAATATTTTCCTTTATACGAATAGTTGACACGGGCAAGATAAGAAATAAGCGCCCACCTGGTTTTACCTGATTCCGGACTGTTATAGGTCTCTGCACCCTGGAGGCTATTCTCCTGTAGTATATCATTGGTAAATCCCTGGGAGGATCCTAAAACGTATTCAAAAATATTTTCCTGGTAAGTTGCCCCTGCAACAGCACTTATCGAATGATCACCAAATTCGTTTACATAACTTAAAGTATTCTCGTTTAGCCAGTTTTGGTTTAGATTATACCTGATCGTTCCGGAGCCGTTTGACCCCTGGCCTTCGTTTGTATTACTTGGAAGATAGGTGTCGTTTTTAACATTCGATATGTCTGCACCGCCTTTAATCTTTGCGGTTAAATTTGGCGAGAGTTTAATTTCCAAAGATATATCACCCAGTATTCCGTTGCGTTGTGTTTGTCGCACCACTTCGGCCATGGTAGCAACAGGGTTGTTAATAATAATACCATCGTTAACAAGGGTATATTCACTTGCACTTGAACTTGGAAGGAAAGAATATCCCTGTCCTGAATAAACAGGAAGTATTGGACTAAACTGAGTGGCACCGTTAACAACACCTAATCCGTCAACGTTTTGTTGATTGGAGAAAATCCTGAAAGCCGAAATATGCGTACCTACTTTAAGCCAATCGTTCATCTGTCGACTAATATTAATCCTGGATGTAAAACGCTCAAAGTCAGTACTTTTTATAATTCCGTCCTGCTTGGTGTAACCCCCGGTGATTGCATAATTTGTTTTTCTGTCACCACCGGTAAAAGAAATATTGTATTCCTGTGTTGGAGCCACCTGGAAAACTTCGTCTTGCCAATCAGTACCCAGTTGAGGATTGTTTCTGATTTCATCTAAATCTGAAGCAGAATAAACCGGAGCACTGCCTTCATTTGTATATGCTTCATTTTTTAACAAGGCATATTGGTAAGCATCCATTACATCCATTTTTTGGGTAACACTCTGGAATCCGTAATTGGCAGTAAATGAAATTTTATCATTTCCGGCTCTTCCCGATTTAGTTGTAATAAGGATTACACCGTTTGCAGCCCTGGCTCCATAAATTGATGTCGCTGAAGCATCTTTTAATATTTCAATGCTCTGGATATCGTTTGGATTAATGTTGGCTATTCCACTAATATTTGAGGACCCGGCACTACTACCGGCGTTACCGCTTCCACCTCCTGCATAGATTGGAAAACCATCAACTACATAAAGTGGTTCGTTAGCGCCCTGTAACGATGTTGTTCCACGCACCCTGACTGCTGGTGCAGATCCCGGAACTCCTGAAGACTGAATTACCTGTACCCCTGCTGCTCGTCCAGCCAGAGCCTGGTCGATAGATTGCATTTTAACATTTTCAAGATCTTCGGTTTTTACGGATGTGACAGAACCTGTTAAATCGCTTTTTTTAATGGTTCCATAGCCAATTGCAATTACCTCATCCAACCCAATGGATTCTTCCTCCATGGTTATGCTAAATTCGGTGTTTTCTTCAATAGCCACTTCCTCAGTTCGAAAACCTACAAAACTGAAAACCAGAAATTCTGCATCTTCAGGTGCTAAAAGTGAAAAAGTACCGTCAGCGTTGCTAATCGTACCAATTGTTGTACCTCTTACAACAATTGTTACTCCGGGTAACGGCTGTCCGCCTTCATCCACAACTTTCCCAATTAATGTTTCCTGGGCATGCACATTCATGCTCAGTGCGAACAGGAAAAAGCATAGCATGGAAATGCGGATTGCTTTTTTAATTCCATCTTTGTTTTTCATAAAATTGATTTTAGTTAGATTAATAAGTGCAGGCAACACAGACTGTCGTTGATTCAACGATTTCTGCATTGCATTATAATTGCTAAATACAAGATATAAAGAACAAAAATTATTAACCTAAGAGGTGATTTTCATACCGATAAAATCGCGGTATAATTCCTTAGAAAAGAGAAAGTAAAGGGGAAATTCTGAAAAAACAGACATTCCAGGAAATTCTTATTAAGTTCACAATAGTTAGGTTAATACGAGCATTTTATTCAGCTACTCAAAAGTTGAAGCAGCCTAATCAGCTCTCTTTTTTAAATGGTATGCTTATTAATTTAGTTCAGTTTTATTTAACGACAAAATTTAGGTTTAGTAAAATGCTGATTGAAAAGTAAAAAAAATGAAGTATAGAATTCGTCCAAAAACATGTTTTCTAGCATGATTTTAGCCTTCCGGTTTCCCTTTGAAAATTTTCTTTTAATCGCTGATTAGAGAAATACTGATGGGCTTAAAAACAAAAGCTTACAGTATTCTGCAAGCTTTTCTGTTGACCTGCCAGGGCTCGAACCTGGACTCTTCTGATCCAGAGTCAGACGTGTTGCCAGTTACACCACAGGTCAGTAAATGTGGCTGCAAAAATAAGTAAAACTCATTAAACTCAAATAACCTTTTTTAAAAAACTTACCCCTGCAAGCAACACTTGAGAATTACGAATATTGATTCACTGGAAAAATTATTTTTAATTCTCGTAACTTACACAACACATCAATTAATTACAATCGAAATGAACATACCGGATCCAAATAAAATCTTCCCGCTTCCGGATTACAACAAACTATGTTTTCTAAAAAACATTGTAAAAAATCCAAATATCATTATTGGCGATTATACTTATTACGATGATTTTGATGACGTTCATAATTTTGAAAAGAATGTAAAGTATCACTTTGATTTTGTAGGTGATAAACTGATCATCGGCAAATTTTGCATGATCGCTTCAGATGCTACTTTTATTATGAATGGTGGCAATCATCAAACAAAAGCGCTTTCGACTTATCCTTTTAATATTTTCGGCGGAGACTGGTCTGATGCAATGGATGGGAAAACTTACCCCTTTAAAGGCGACACTGTTATTGGAAATGATGTATGGATCGGCCACAACGCGAAGATAATGCCCGGAATAAGCGTTGGTGATGGAGCAATTATTGCTACGAATGCAACGGTTACAAAAGATGTTGAACCTTATACCATTGTGGGTGGCAACCCCGCAAAACCTTTACGAAAACGTTTTTCGGAAGAACAAATTAGAATTCTGCTGGATCTAAAATGGTGGGACTGGCAAATTGAGAAAATAACTGAGTCGGTTCAAATTCTGAGCGGGAATGATTTGGATGCGCTTCGAAACCTGGTAAATGATTAAATCATGAAGACAATTTTTATTCTAGTCATTTTTCAACTGATTTTATTCGCTGGATACGCCCAGAAAATGAATGATGAATTGTGGCTGGAGGACCTGTCTGCCTATCAAAATGGGCTGGAAGAAAGACACATCGATCTTTATAACCAGATCAGCAGAACTGACTTTGAAAATGAACTGGAGGGTATTAAAGCTTTGATAAGGCAAAAATCTGACTTCGAAATTACAATTGACCTGATGCGACTGACCCGGAAAATAGGAGACGGCCACACCGCCATTTCATTTCGGAACAAGAACATGCACGCCTTCCCATTCTGGTTAAAGAAATTTGATGAAAGCTGGCGGGTGATCAAGGTTACAGAGCAGAACAAACATCTGCTTGGGCAGGAGTTGGTTGAAATTGAGGGAAAAAATATTAATGAAGTTGCCGGTAAAGTTAAAGAGGTAGCGCAGTTTGTTGAAAACCGGTATTCGAAATCAATTCGTACAGCCCAATATTTGAGATACACGGAGTTAATGTACGGTTTAGGATTTACAGCCACTGATACGGAGGCAACATGTACTTTTCGGAATGCTAACGGAAAGCTGACCACCTGGAGGATACCCGGAATACTGGAGGATAAATACGAGAACGTAACTTTTAGTGAACTGAAAATTGGTGTTCCGGAGATTGTACCCTCTGATCAACTGTCAAATAAAGGTTTTTGGTATACACCCATAAAAGGAACGGACGGGCTGTATATACATTTTGAAACTTATCCGACTTTTGACGAAATGATGAAAATCGGCGAGGAAATAGTGGGTTATATCGTGCAGCAGAATATAAGGCAATTAGTCATCGATATGCGAAACAACGGAGGGGGTGATTTGTACACGGGGTTGGTACTTGCTTATGCTCTCAACCTGGCTGATCCGGTGGATTGGAAGTCGGGAGTTTATGTGTTGTGTGATAATGTAACCTTTTCGGCGGCAACAAGCAATACGGCATTGTTTCGCGAACTGTTAAATGCCAAAATAGTCGGCGAACCTACCGGATCGAATCCAACAGGCTACCAGGATATGGATACTTTTGAACTTCCCAATTCAAAGCTGGTGGTGTGTTATTCAAAACGTTTTTTTCGAATTCAGGAAGAGGCAACTTCCGGCGTTCAGCCCGATGTGCCCATGCAATACGAATGGACCAGTTTTTCCCAGGGAAGAGACAATATGCTGGAATGGATCGTGAAAAGACTCAAATCCGGGGAATAGACCAAAGGTGATATTATTTGAGCTGATATAAACGTTTGAAAATTAGCATTTCAGGAGTTTTCGTCGTAACTTGAATAAAGAACATTAAACCTGGCAGCCATGAAAAAGATCACTTCAATTTTTGGAACAATACTAGCCGTTTTGCTGGTAGCATTGGCTTGTGATACGCAAGATCTCAACGAATTTTCAGACGACCTTATCCTCAAAAAGGGGAAACCGGTGAAGGATGCCGGTTCTGACTATGACCTGGCTGACACTGATACTCCATTGCAGGTGTACGGAGTTTGGCATGCCGGAAATGATTACTGTACCTGGGGTGAGGTGCGAGATATGGGTGAATTTGAGGGAGCTAATAGCTGGCTAATCGATCGTGGAGATGGAAAACCATCGGTAAATCTTGTTGTGTTGAGCTTTGTTAATCCACTTGATTTGCTTCAATATACAACCGAGTCAAATAGACTTGGCGGAATTCCTGTTGGCATGAATGAGGATGTTGTGAATTATTTCAAGGATGAAGGAATTCGTGTGATGCTTTCTATTGGGGGAATTACTTACACGGATGACTGGAATACGGCGCTGGATGAAAATGCTTCACAACTTGGGAAAAACGCAGCGCTCGTTGCATCTGCACTGGGCGTTGGAATTGAGATAGACTATGAAGAAAATACAAATCCCAATATTGATAGTCTGCAGGCTTTTATCGATGCTTACCGTGGAGTACATCCTTATGATGCCATTGGTGAAAATCATGCGGCTCGCTTGACCATTGACCTGGCGGCAGGCGATCGCTGGCTGATCGCACTTTGCCAGTTTGCTACTGAGAACTGGTTGACGACAGGAAATCCTGTTTTAGATTATGCCAATGCCATGGTTCCGGCGCGGCAACCGTCCCTTTCTTCGGCCATGGATAACTGGTACGAGCATGTAGTTGGCAAGCCACAATACGTGCCTGCAATTAAACCTTTGGCACCCTGTAAATTTACGGGTGGATTATACATCACTGATAGAAAGAAGATCGCGGAATGCGTCGACTTTTATTCTTCTTTACAATACCAAACCAGAGATTTTGTGAGACGGGTGAATTCGCAGATCGAGGGTTTGAGTTCTGGAATGCTGGGTTATATGTTTTGGGCTGCCGAATGTCCCGGTACACGAATTGAATGTGCTACGGATTGCACAGAAGGGGTTGGAGAAGGAGCGAGCTTTTTTCAAATTCCCGTTCCAATGGAACCATTAAGACAATACTGAGACGCAAATGAAGTGTTGAGAAAATAAAAAAGGAGCACTTAAATGCGCTCCTTAAAATTTTGGTTGACCCGCCAGAGCACCAACCTTATTTCATAATGCTTTACTATCAAGGGTTTCAAGAGGTGTACTTACAATAGGTCTCGAATTAGACACCTTTTAACACCATCAATTCCAAGAACTTATCAATGTAAATTTACTCAAAATTATCAGTATTCCAATCCGGTTTATTGACAGGTGTAACTATTCTCATGTAGGCAGTATAATCGAATAATTTATAATCTATATGAAATGATATTATTACTAATAAGTGCGAAAGAGATATGTTATTTCAACTATTCTATGTGACAAGATGATATTCTGTGATTTCTACTGAGTAATTTTCTCTAAAAGTTTTATTGAATCCTCACACCCTTACGCCCTGATGTCTTTAAATAAAGGGAATGATGTGGATTTAGAAAGGACGTAGTGGATTTAAGTTGCTTCAAAAAAAATTGAAAAAAATATTATTCAGTCGAACCTCAAAATTCCCAAATAGCATGATTCTCAAAAATACCCCCCCCGGTCATTGAATAAGATTTTCGTGAGAGCCCTGACCAACACAATTCATGCCCCCCACGCTTTCTCACGCTTGGCCATTCCCCCGGCCATCGCCAATTTCCAATCGCTCAGCCATCCCTTGAGCACACCCTTACTAACCAGTGGTATCACAGCAAAGTGATGTTGAATTTATTAATATTAAAACTATTGATTATGGTAACAGTAATTGGCTTTGTCCCTCGTAAGAATCAGGAGGGAGAGAAATTCTATTCATTGATTCTGCATGGTGGTATTACCATCATACAATCAAAGCAATCGGGTAGTTATTATGCTACATCCCGACGGTGTTCTATTCCATCTACATTTGACGAGCAAACGTGTAAAAGTATGATCGGTGAGAAACTGCAAGGCAGCATACAAAAACAAAATTGTGAACCTTACGAATTTACAGATGAAAATACCGGAGAGATAGTTGAATTGAATCATCGCTGGGTTTATTTACCTGAAGGTGCGTCAATGGAGGAAGCTATCTTCGAGGGCGATCCTCAGGAGGTTTTACAGTAACAATCACAATCGGGTAATCTATATAAATAGCTAAATCGTTGCTAATAGCTACCCGTAACATGCCGACGGAATTGCAATACATACATCAACTGATCAGGTCTTTATGCTGCATTTTACATTATTTGAGACGGGTTTTATCCTGAGGTGTATGTGAAATTAAAATCCACTGAAAAAATGGAAAGGTTGCCAGTGATGGTGACCTTTTATTTTGAATATTTCGTGGCATTATAGGTTGTGCTTGAAGTAACGCCTAATCAACCTTCACATTAATTTCCGAATATTCAAATTGTTTGGATGGCGTAATATATATTTTTTTCTCAAAATCAACATCCAATAGTTTTAATGCTTCGCCTGAATTCGTAAGTACAAAAATATTTTTCAAGATATAATCAACTTCCTCACCATCATAACTTTCGCTGGTTAAATAGCTTACTCGTATTCCAGTGTTAACATGAATTAGGTTTAGTTCGGACATACGATAAATTTCATCCATCTCCTGCTGCTCAGAACCTACGTACAACTTTGCGACATAACTTATAAACTTACGCTCATCGTAAATTCTTGTGTTTGACGACAACCATTGCATTCGTTTTTTTAATCCGATGGCTGATAAAATCTCATCTTGTTTTTTAGTTATCTGGATCATTAGTGTAGCAATTGAATTTTGCCAAATACAACAGTAATTACTGTTTGTATTAAAGATAAAAATAAAAAGCCATTCAACAATGGCTCTTTTACTAATGTTAACCCCCAAACACACGATGGTCAGAACGACCATCTATTCATAATAGATACAAAATAGCCCCAATCTATCCATCATAATATTCATGCATAAAATCTATCACTTTAAATTTTTTCATATGGAAATTAGAAAAGCCGCAAGGAAGCAGGCTAAAATTAAGCTTGCCTTGCAAGGCCCATCCGGGTCTGGAAAAACTATGTCAGCACTATTGCTGGCTTCAGGAATCACTGACTGGTCAAAAATTGCTGTCATCGATACAGAGCACCACTCAGCTGATTTGTATGCTCATTTAGGTCAATACAATGTATTGCCGCTCTCACAACCTTTTACGCCAGAGAGGTATGGTAAAGCCATCGAATCCTGTGAAAAAGCAGGTATGGAGGTTATTATCATTGACTCCATCTCCCACGAATGGGAAGGCAAAGGAGGTATCCTTGATATACATGGCTCTATGGTAGGAAACAGCTTTACCAACTGGGCTAAAGTTACACCGAGGCACAATGAATTTGTGCAGAAAATACTTCAATCAGACTGCCACATCATTGCTACCATCCGCTCCAAACAGGACTATGTATTGTCTGAGAAAAACGGCAAAATGGTTCCTGAAAAGGTCGGACTGAAAGGTGTAACCAGAGAAGGTTTGGACTATGAATTCACCTTGGTTTTTGATGTGGATATCAAACATCAGGC
>Ga0207717_100106_pt1 | contig 14596 bp, 13 predicted proteins | sample TtanPargueraPR_2_FD_187745 | JGI IMG/M metagenome (GOLD analysis project Ga0207717, IMG submission 187745) | Aerobic enrichment media microbial communities from Bioluminiscent Bay, La Parguera, Puerto Rico - Tt and P2 (2) (SPAdes) | ecosystem: Environmental > Aquatic > Marine > Unclassified ...
TCAAGCCAGGTTAATAAAGCCAGGACAGGAAGAAATTCAACTCTGGACTGCTGATTACAAAATTGCGAAAGAGCAGATTCTGAATTGGTATAATGGGGTAACCAAACAAATTGCAGAAGAAGTAAATGTGAAACTAACACCGGAAGAAAGAAGCCTGCTGAGTGAAAACAGATTGATTAATAAAGATGCTTACGATGCTTACCTTCAAGGTCGCATGTACTGGGATGACCTGAGTAAAGAAGGCCTGGAAAAAGCTATTGATTATCTCACAGTGGCTATTGAAAAAGATCCCACCTGGGCCCCTTCCTATTCTGGTCTTGGTGCAGTATGGGGAGGACTAATGCAGATGGGATTTGTTTCTCCTGAAATTGCCATGCCAATCATTCATGAAAATATGAACAAGGCTTTAGAACTCGATCCAAACATTGCCGACTTACATTTTACCAATGCTACATTCGGTGTATGGGTAGACTGGAACTGGGAACTGGGTGAAGATGAGTTTAAAAAGGCTTTGGCTATTAATCCAAACGATGCCTTGTCAAGAATCTATTATGCACATTTACTGGCGATTCTGCAAAGATTTGACGAAGCCATGATCCAGGGACAAATAGCAGTTGAAATAGATTCGAAAAATCCACTTGTACTGGCATTATTTGCACCGGTATTAATGTCAGTTGGAAAATATGATGAAGCTTTAAGGTACCTGGACAGCGCCCTTGAAATTGATCCCGGCAATTTTTTCGCTTTAGGAGTATATAATGTAGTTGCCTATCGATGTAATGAATATGAAAAGGCTTTTAATAGTTTAAAAATGGTTATGCCATTAAAAGATCCAATAAAGCAACAAATTGATGGAATATTTAGAGAACAGGGTATTAAGGCTGCCATTAAAGAATATCTGGATCAGATGGAGTTAAAAGCACAAAAAGAATATGTTGGATGCTTTGATTTAGCGCCATATTACAATCTATTAAATCAAAATGACAAGGTATTGGATTGGCTGGAAACAGGATTGGAAATGCATGATCCTAATATTCCTTATATAACTACCGGTTTTTTTAGCAGTGATCAACTTAGAGATAATCCCCGGTATATTGCCATTCTGGAGAAAATGAATCTTCCCCTGCCAAAAACCGATTAACCTGATTAAAACCTGAAAACCATGAATATCTGGTCAGCTGAAATAAAAGAACTCAACCAAATATACCAGTCGGTAAAAGGGTCGTCGCCAAAGCTTGAAAAGGAGTTGGGAAAGCTGGTTACAACCGATGATGAAAATATGTTGCTGGTCTATTCCCGAAGATGCCTGGAGGTAATAATCACTGACCTGTGCGAAATTGAATTGAAAAGGCACCGCGGAACGGAACCACTCCAACGGGTTATTGACAAGCTGAACAAGGAAGAAATTGTTCCGCACAACATAATTGTGTCCATGCACAGCGTAAACAGCATGTCAACTTTTGGGGCGCACCCCAAGGAGTTTGAAATGGAGCAGGTAAAGCCGGTACTTGGTAACCTGAAAACCATTCTAAAATGGCATCTGAAGTTAAAAGGAATTGACATCAAGATCGTATCAACGTCTGAAAATGTTTTCACAACCAAAAGTAAATCAGAAGACGTTTCCAAGCTTGAAAAATCAATTGCAATTCTTCCATTTAGAAATGACAGTCAAAACGACGAGAACACCTATTTCATTAATGGAATTATGGAGGAAATACTCAATAATCTGCAAACAATAAGGGAACTCAGGGTAATTTCCCGCACCTCCGTTGAGCAATACCGGGACCTGGGAAAACCGATACCAGAAATTGCCAAAGAACTGGGTGTGAATTACATCGTGGAAGGCAGCGCACAAAAATATGGTTCTAACTTCAGATTGAGGGCACAATTGATAAAAGCAGAACATGAATCACATCTCTGGGGGGAGTCATTTCAGCAAAATATTATCGACGTGGAAGATATCTTTAATATCCAGATAAAAATAGCAGAATCCATTGCAACCGAACTTAAAGCGGTCATCTCTCCTGAAGAGAAACGACTTATTGAAAAGATACCTTCAGCAGATTTAAACGTTTATGAAGAATATTTGAAAGCCCGCTCATACTGGAACGATTTTACGAAGGAATCGATTTCCAAAGCGCTGGAATACCTTAACAGTGCCATTGAGAAAAATCCTAACTGGGCGCCTTTATATGCCGGCCAGGCAGAGCTTTGGATGTGGATACAACAAACCGGATGGGAAGACCCCTCGGTTGCGGCTCCAAATATATTTGAGAACCTGAATAAAGCAATGGAACTTGATCCGGATCTTGCTGAAGTGCGTTATCTGAACGCGGCAATTGCTCAACTGGTTGAATGGGACTGGGAAAAGAGTGAGAAAGAATTTCTGAAGTCTTTGGCCCTCAATCCAAATAATGCTTTTACAAGGTTAATGTATGCCCAGTTATTATTGATTTTAAAAAGGGAAAAGGAGGCACTGACGCAAAGTGATTTGGCAATTCGCCTTGATCCTCTAAATCCCGCTACAAAGTTATTGTATTCAGGAACACTGGTACAGGCAGGTAGTTTCAAAGCGGGCCTGTCTGTCGCTGAAGAACTTGTTTTGGTTCATCCCGAAGATATGCTTGCCAATGCCATGATTGAAATAGCAGCGTACGGATTAAAGGAGTATGACAAAGTAATTGGAGCAGTGAAACATGTATTTCCACTCATGATCGAGGAAGATGATTATCAAAGTATTGTGAGAATTTATAAGGAATCAGGAATCGTTGCGGCATATAAAGAAATAATGAAATTTATGGAGAGCTACAGTAAAAATAATCCTGTGTCTCCTATTGATATTGCATACCGATACTTAATGGCAGATCAGCCTGAAAAAGCTTTGGATTGGATTGAAAAAGGGTTTGAAACCCACGATCCTCAAACGACTTATATAACCGCAACAGGAGGATTTTTTAAACAATTATATAACAATCCAAGGTTTAATGCAGTTTGTGAGAAAATGAATCTGCCCATACCCAGTTCAGAGTAGAAAATAATGGGTATTTAGTGTTTTAATTTCCAAAATTAACTCTTGACCTAAAATTAATCAAAGCTGTTTCTAATGCAGGATTGTAATCTCATCGGACTACTGAATTTTTGAAAATTATTTTTGATGGAATGAAAAGCTTATAATTAGGGACATAGTTATCTTGTTCGGAGATTTTCACCCCGATTAATAACTCTGCATATGTTTCGGCTTTGACCGAACTTTGTTAGCCATGATGTTTTAAATCCTGGTAACTCTTATACAGAACTACTGAAATTACGATGAGCATCACGAATGCGTATGCTAAAAGTATATACATAACTCATTGTTTTAATACGTGATACGGATTTTCTTATAAGGGCTCAATTGTTTTAATCTACCCAATTTAAGACCTCCTATTTTTATAAATCCGTACATCGTTGTTAAACATTATAAACCTAACTCATTTTTATATACGCAAAAACACGAAGAATGGTTGGAAAATGGTCTTTTAAATCACTGAATTTCTGCCATATGTATAAATTAAGAACATAAATTAATTCAACAATAATTCAAATACAGATGAACATTGGATCCAATTAACAGGACCGGGGAGGGTTACCAATCCGTAATTTTCAGAATGTATATATGACGACGCTTTTATGTTTAATTTTCTTTTTCATTCAAAATTTTACTGAATGTAGCTCTAATGGAGCAACTTGTATTTTAGGAACACATTCCGTAACTTGTTTTACTCATTCTGTCCTAAATGCAAATGAAAATTAAGTTGTTTGATAAAAATCGACCAAAACTTATCATATGAAGAAAATTTACATCCCTACCCAATTGTTGTTGTTTATTGCGGGCCTATTGCTCGCCTTTAATGCAACAAGCCAGAGCCTCGAAATTACTCCTGGCGATTTTACACTTGATCCCAATTCCTCTAAGTTCGTTGAAGCTACTTTCACTGACAGTACCGGTGATACGATTTATGATGCCAAAATAAAATGGCATACCGACCCCGGCTATCTTGGCAAGGTGAATAAGGAAGATATGCTGATTGCGAACCACCCCGGCGAAGGTTTTCTTATTGCCAAGTACCAGGATTATCGTGATTCGGTTACGCTGGTCGTAAACGGAACACCCAAGAATGATGATGACGAAATGGAAGAAGATTATCCAAAGGTTAAAATTGTTCCTTCCAGTATTCGTGTCGAGATCAGTGATTCGGTTGAACTACGTGCATTTTACATCGATTCGACAGGAATGAAAGTGGACACAACTTTTACCTGGTCGGCTGAACCAACGGAAGTTGGCATGTTTCCAGATTCAAGTAACAGCATGTTCTATTCAGCCGATACACCTGCAAAAGGTACTGTTATAGCTACACTTGGCGAATTGGCTGACACAGTAAAAATCACCGTTTACGAAAGCATTGCAAAAAAAGAAAAGAAGGAAAAGGAAGAACACGGGAATAAAGGAAAGCAGTTAACAATCGAACCCGGCGACATGACGGTTTATACCGGACACGATGCGATCACCTATTCGGCGACTTACAAAACAAATGGCAACAAGCACCAGGATGCAGAATTTATCTGGAACGTTACAGATACCACGGTTGCCACAATCAATGAAAACGGGTTGCTCACCCTGACCGGTGAAACCGGGATGACACTGGTGGTAGCAAATTACAGCAACTTTGAAGCGGCTGTTGAATTGCTGGTGGTTGATTCGACTGTCGATCTGAATGTGAATACCATTTCCATTCGACGCGTCCTTCCCAACGGTAACGAGCTCCATCCGAAATGCTTTAAAGAAGGTGAATCATACAAAATTGGCGGATTACCTTATCCTTTAAATATTTTAAATGCGGGTATGCTGCATTTCCCATATGGTTGCATTAATGAAGACATTGATATTTTCATGTTCATTCCGGAAGAGTATGCTAAAATGAACGACGACAGTACCGAGGTTGATTTTAGCGAAGAAATAATTACCGGCGTTAAATTCAGTGTGGTCCCTGCTGGTTCGGATACCATTGTTACACCTTACTGGTTTAACGTGCCTGTTGAATTGAAATTGGTTTACAAACGTGACCTGCTCGATTCGCTTGGCGTTGATCCGCACGACCTGAACGTATTTTTTGCCGACAATACAAGTTTTATACCAGCTAACGATGGTGTTGCCACAGTTGATACGGCACGGAATCGTATTTATGCATCCATCGAACACTTCAGTACAATTGTTGTGAAAGCAGCCGAATCGACAACCAATGTAAACGACCTTGAACCTGAACCGGATAACTTATTTGAAGTATATCCAAATCCGTTCAGAACGGCCACTAACATTGAATTTAACCTGGATAGAAAAGCGAATGTACAGTTGAGTATTTTCAATATGTTTGGGCAGCAGGTAAAAGTCCTTTTGGATGGAGAGATGCCTGAAGGAAAACATAAAGTACGCTGGAACGGAATTGACGAAAACGGATCGCCGGCAACAACCGGAATCTACCTGTGCCGCTTTATCAAAAATGGTGAAGTGAGCAATGTAAAACGGCTGGTGATCAATCGTTAGACACATTTTTCTCCGGAATATCGCAGGCCCTTCATTCGATTTTTGAATGAGGGGTCTTTTTTATGCACAAAAAAAGCCGATCTGTATATTGACAGACCGGCCTTAATTTATTTCTTCTTCAGCTTTTTACGCGTTCAATGTGTAACGGTCAAAAGCAGTAACTGTTAATTCAGCATCGTTTTGCTTCAGGAAATCTTTGATCGAAATCTTCCCGTCTTTCACGTAAGTCTGGTTCAACAAGGTAACATCTTTGTACCATTTGTTGAGTGAACCCTGTGCAATTTTATCGAGCATTGCTTCAGGTTTTCCTTCTTTACGGTATTTCTCTTTGGCAAATTCCAGTTCCTTATCGATCTCAGATTGTGGAATTGATTTTTCATCGATAGCGATCGGAGCCATGGCGGCAATTTGCATCGCCACATCCTTACCAACCTGCTCATCTACGCCTTCTTTATTGAAACTAACCAATGTAGAAAGTTTGTTTCCCGGGTGAATATACGAAACAACGGTTTCGCCGGCAATGCATTTGTAGTATGATAGATCCAGCTTTTCACCGGTTACTCCGGTTTGCTCAGTCACCTGAGCTTCGATGGTGTTTCCGTCAAGACTCACTGCCTTAAGTGCTTCAAGACTTTCAACTTTATTTTCAAGGGCTGCATTCAGAATTTTTTCAGCAAAAGCAACAAAGTTTTCGTTTTTAGCAACGAAATCAGTTTCGCAATTCAATACAACCAATGCACCAAATTTCTTATCATCGTTAACTTTGGCCAGTACCACACCTTCCGCTGCATCGCGGTCAGCGCGTTTGTTGGCAATCAGTTTTCCTTTTTCACGAATAATTTCCAGTGCTTTATCAAAGTCACCGTCGGCGTCTTTCAGGGCATTTTTACAATCCATCATCCCTGCACCTGATACTTTACGTAGCTTAACTACGTCAGCTGTTGTAAAAGACATATTAAAAATCTCTTTTAATGGTTTCTAATTGTTTATAGCTTACTCTTCTTCTGAATCTTCTTCGTCGTTGTCTGCCGCAACTTTTGCCTTTTCTTTTTTGGCAGCGGATGCATCAGCTTCTTCCTTCTCTTTCTCAACTTTGCGTTCGTTCAGTCCTTCGCTGATGGCGTCGCACATGGCACCAACAATAAGACGGATTGACTGTGAAGCATCGTCGTTGGCAGGAATTACAAAATCAACGTCTTCCGGATTCGAGTTGGTATCGACGATAGCAAATACCGGGATTCCCAGTTTTTGGGCTTCGCGAACCGCAATTTTTTCCTTCAATACGTCAACTACAAACAATGCAGCCGGTAAACGGGTAAGGTCTGAGATGGAACCCAGCACTTTTTCCAGTTTGGCACGCTGACGAGTAATCTGCAGTTTTTCGCGTTTCGAAAGGTTGTCCCAACTGGTGTCCTTCATCATCTTGTCGATGGAGATCATTTTCTTCACCGCTTTACGAATAGTAGGGAAGTTGGTTAACATACCTCCAGGCCAACGCTCCGTTACATAAGGCATTCCTACTTGTTTTACCAAATCGGAAACCAACTCTTTGGCCTGTTTTTTTGTGGCAACAAATAAAATTTTGCGGCCCGACTTTGCAATCTGCTTAATGGCAGCTGCGGATTCGTCGATTTTTACTACTGTTTTTTGAAGATCGATAATGTGAATCCCGTTCTTTTCCATGAAGATATAGGGCTCCATGTTAGGGTTCCACTTGCGTTTCAGGTGACCAAAATGAGCACCTGCATCTAATAATTCCTGAAAATTTGTTCTTGGCATCTGTTTACTTTTTTTATGTTCTAAAAGCAACACCTGAGTAGTCCCGGATAATCGGAAATCTCAGCCGTTTTAGATCCATATAAATGAATAATAATATTAACGTTTTGAGAACTGGAAACGTTTCCTTGCTTTTGGCTGACCCGGTTTTTTACGTTCAACCTCACGCGGATCCCTGGTAAGGAAACCGGCTGATTTCAATTGTGGTCTCGATTCGGCATCGATTTCAATCAGTGCACGTGAAATGGCCAAACGCAGTGCTTCTGCCTGTCCTTTCGGGCCACCTCCGTCGAGGTTCACTTTGATATCGTATTTTTCAACGACTTCCAGCAAATTCAGTGGCTGCAATACAATGTACTGCAATGTTTCTGCAGGGAAATATTCTTTCATCTCCCTTTTATTGATGGTAATGTTTCCTTTACCTTCACTAACGTAAACGCGAGCTACTGCTGATTTTCTACGTCCTATTGTGTTTACTACTTCCATCTTGTTTATTTACTTTTTAAATCAACAACTTTTGGTTTCTGAGCCTCAAATTTATGCTCACCACCAATAACTACATGCAAGTTTCTGAAAAGCTGGCGGCCCAGTTTATTTTTAGGCAACATTCCTCTAACCGCTTTTTCAACCACACGCTCAGGATATTTAGCTAAAAGATCCTGAGGATTTTGAAAGGTTTGTCCTCCCGGGTAACCCGAATGACGAACATAAACTTTGTCTGTCATTTTTTTACCGGTAAGAACAACTTTCTCAGCATTAACCACAATTACGTTATCTCCGCAATCAACGTGCGGAGTAAAGTTTGGCTTGTGTTTCCCTCTTAAAAGCTTGGCAACTTCACTTGCCAATCTTCCCAAAACAAGTCCTTCGGCATCGATCACCACCCATTCTTTGTTGGCAGTTTCTTTGTTCGCCGAAATTGTTTTATAACTAAGTGTATCCACTTTTATTTGTTTTTATACATTCAACACTTAAGATTTTCTTTTGGATTGCCTAAATCCGACTCAACGGAATAATATCACCGAATCGGCTTACTTCAAGAAAATCAACTATTTACACTCCTTATCTCTAAGGATAATAATCGGGACTGCAAAAGTATTTTCTTTTTTCGTATTTCCAAAGAAATAACAATCAAATTTTCAATAAGTTAACGATGCCTGGAATCTGACCGATCAAAAACTTAAACCATGACTGATTATCGCCTTTGTTTTACCCTCTGAACCGATCTAATTCACTCCGCTCCTTTTAAAATTTTAAAGGCCGGGCACTTAATTAAAAACAGTATGCTCAATACCGGGCTGCAGCAATAATTCGTTACATTTGCCAGCAACGGGATTTTATTAGTAGCAGAATGAAACAACCAAAGTCCGGAAAACCAAGAAAGCGATTTCTGAATTCGTGGATCACCTCGCTGGTGAACATCACGCTGATCCTGGTTTTGCTTGGGATGTTAAGCCTTGTACTGATAAATGCACGTCAATTATCGGATTACGTGCGTGAGCAGATCGGGTTTACGCTGGTTTTAAAGGACGGATTAAAAGAGGTGGAGGTGGTTCGATTGCAGAAAGTTCTGGCAGCAAGCGAGTATGTGAAATCAACAAATTACATTGATAAAGATGCAGCAGCAAAAGAACTGGCCAAAGAACTTGGCGAAGATTTTACCGGGTTTCTTGGTTACAATCCGTTGTTTGCTTCGCTCGATGTTAAACTTTATGCTCCATTTACAGTTGGCGACAGCCTGATCATGTTGGAACAACAATTTTTGGATTACCCCCAGGTAGAGGAGGTTTATTACCAACGCAACCTCGTTACGCTTATCAATGAAAACGTGAAGAAAATAAGCCTTATTCTGCTTGTAGTTAGCGGTTTGCTTACTTTCATTTTCTTTGGTTTAATCAATAATACCATAAGGCTGTTAATCTACTCGCAACGCTTTATTATTAACACCATGCAAATGGTTGGGGCAAGTAATAATTACATACGTCTCCCCTTTTTGCGACGCAGTATAATTCTCGGAGCTGTGGGAGCAGTGCTGGCCAATATTATTCTTTTGGGTATGGTTTATGGCTATAAAAAAGAATTGGCCGGAATTATAACACCCGATGATATTAAAATGGTGATGATAATTGCAGCTATTGTATTTTTACTTGGTTTCCTAATCTCGGTAGTATCGACCTGGCTGGCACTGAACAAATTCCTTCGGCTTAAATTTGATGAATTATTTTATTAACTATCTTTACCCCAACTTTATCAGAAACGATGGCTAAAAAAATTAAAGAAACAAAAGATAACAGCGGATTTGCGCTGGGCAAAGAAAACTACAAACTCCTGGCAATCGGATTTGCTATTATTGTACTTGGCTTTATTTTAATGGCCGGCGGTGGAAGTAACGACCCAAATGTCTTCAGTGAAGATATTTTCAGTTTCCGAAGAATAACACTTGCTCCTATCCTGCTTTTCATTGGTTTTGTATTCGAGATTTATGCCATAATGAAAAAACCAAAGGAAGAAGAAAAGTAATCGGATCAAAATGAATGTATTCCAGGCTATTCTTCTCGGAATTATCCAGGGACTTACCGAATTTCTCCCCATCAGCTCCAGCGGACACCTCGAAATAGGTCATTCGCTTTTGGGCATCCACAACGAAAACAACCTGCTTTTTGTACTCGACGTTCATTTAGCTACTGTACTTAGTACAATTGTGGTTTTTCGGAAAGATATTGCCGTCCTTTTGAAAGACCTATTCAGATTTGAATGGAACACATCAACAAAATATCTGAGTATGTTGCTGGTCTCGTCTATACCAATCGTAATTATTGGTTTGCTCTTCAAAGCCGAAATTGAAAGCGTTTTTACCGGGAACCTTTTACTGGTGGGTTGCATGCTGATTATTACAGCCTTTTTGCTGACTCTAACTGTTTACGTGCATAAAAGCACCGGAAAAATGACATATTCTAAAGCATTTGTTATTGGCATTGCGCAAATGCTGGCCGTATTGCCGGGGATTTCACGAAGTGGTTCTACCATTGCAACAGGTTTGCTAATGGGTGTAAAAAAAGATGAAGTTGCGCGATTTTCTTTCCTGATGGTGCTCATCCCAATCATAGGGGCCGCCATACTCGATGTGGCAGGCGGAGAAATAACAGCGCAAAATGTAAACCTGCTAAATCTGCTGATAGGTTTTGTTGCTGCATTTATAACCGGAGTGTTGGCGTGCTCCTGGATGATTAAAATTGTAAAGCGCGGAAAGCTGATTTATTTTGCCATTTATTGCGCCCTTATTGGGCTAATTGCTATCTTTGCAGCCTGATTTTTCACAAAAACTGGTCAATTCTCTGTCCAACAGAGGTTTATATATGCCCAAATTCAAAAATAAATATAATTTCCCTGACGGGGAGATATTATTGTTTGACAAAGATCTGGAATGGACTTCGTTCGACGTAGTCAACAAAGTGCGTTACGAACTTTGCCAGAAACTGGGCATTAAAAAGCTAAAAGTGGGGCACGCTGGTACGCTCGATCCACTTGCTACAGGAATGATTATCCTGTGTACCGGCAAAGCAACAAAAAAGATTGAAAGCATTCAGGCAAAGGAGAAAGAATACCTGGCTACCTTGAAAATCGGGGCCACCACTCCTTCCTTCGACATGGAAACCAAAGAGGATGCACAATTTGATTTCAGCCATGTAACCCGCAAAAAGTTTGAAGAAATAATTGAACAGTTTATTGGCGAACTTGACCAGGTACCACCTGTGTTTTCGGCAGTAAAAGTAAAAGGAAAACGTGCTTTCGATTATGCACGAAATGGTGAAGAGGTAAAACTTCAGGCCAAAAAAATTGTTATAAAAAAGATAGAAATAGAGGCCTTCGAATTGCCGTTTGTTAAATTAAGGATCACTTGCGGAAAAGGAACCTACATCAGGGCCCTGGCACGCGATATTGGCGAAAGCCTTGAGTGTGGAGCTTATTTAACGGCACTCGAAAGAACAAAAATTGGCGAATTTAAACTGGAAAATGCATTTAAAGTGAACGACTTCCTTGAAAATCTTCAGCTTGATGTATCCAAATAAATTGTATTACGTAAGTATAGGACGCTGAATAAAAATCAGTATTCTATTTTATTTTTGTCCTGCCTGGAATCGACAAACTGAAAAAATTTATATAGCATGAAATTATCAAAATTCAAGTATGAACTTAATCCTGAACGAATTGCCTTACATCCGGCCGATAATCGAGACGAATCGAGACTAATGGTTCTGAACAGGGAAAAAGGAACTGTCGAACATCGGTTATTCAAAGATGTGCTTGATTATTTTGATGATAAAGACGTAATGGTTTTTAACGATACCAAGGTTTTTCCAGCCCGCTTATACGGTAATAAGGAAAAAACCGGGGCCGAAATCGAAGTTTTTTTACTGCGCGAACTCAATCGCGAACAACGTCTTTGGGACGTTTTGGTTGATCCGGCACGTAAAATCCGCATTGGGAACAAGCTGTATTTCGGCGACGATGATGTTCTGGTTGCAGAAGTAATCGATAATACTACATCGCGCGGTAGAACCTTGCGTTTTTTGTTTGACGGACCATACGATGAATTCAAAAAGACACTTTACAGCCTGGGTGAAACTCCGCTGCCAAAATTCATTAACCGACAGGTACAACCTGAGGATAAAGAACGCTACCAAACCATTTTTGCAAAACACGAAGGAGCAGTTGCAGCTCCAACTGCCGGTTTGCATTTTAGCAGGGAATTACTGAAAAGACTCGAAATTAAAGGTATTGATTTCGCTTATCTTACCTTGCATGTAGGTTTGGGAAACTTCCGAAGTGTTGATGTGGAAGACCTTACCAAACACAAAATGGATTCGGAGCAAATCTGGATTAAGGAAGAAGCCTGTAAAATGGTAAATACAGCAAAAGAAAATAAGCGAAATGTTTGTGCTGTTGGAACTACGGTCATGAGAACGCTTGAAAGTTCGGTTTCTACGCAAGGTTTTCTTAAACCTTTTGAGGGATGGACCAATAAGTTTATTTTCCCACCTTACGAATTCAGTGTGGCCAATTCAATGGTCACCAACTTCCACCTGCCCTATTCAACTTTACTCATGATGGTGGCTGCATTTGGTGGTTACGATTTTGTAATGGATGCCTACAATACTGCCATTAAGGAAAAATACCGTTTTGGAACTTATGGCGATGCCATGCTGATCATTTAAAATATTAGAAAAACATATTGGCTAAAGCCGTTGACAATATTGTCAACGGCTTTTTTACACAAAAAAGCAGCCCGATCGACAAGCGACCGGCCTGCTTTAAAAGTTAATCAATAGGCTTAACTACATATTTACCAATACCTTATAATAATTAAACGCACAGCGTTTATCCGGATCGAACTGGTAGTAAGCAATTGCCACGCGGCAAATGTCTTTTATCGTACTGTAAATGCTTGCTACTTCCTGTTTCCCGTAGTTGTCAAGAACAGCTTCACCTTCGAGCGCCATACACCGGTCGCGGTAATCGTTGATGCGATTGGCACACACCAAAATCTTATCGAAAATCGAATCGTTTGTTCCCTTTTCAACGATTTTCTGCCTTGCTGATTCTTCCAGATTTGCAGCAAAGGTTTTCAGGAAGTTATATAAACTCAGGTGATCGCCATTTTTGGCATCGCTGAAATAAGCATTGTAACCTGTCTTTTCAAAAAAGGTTTTTAAAAACTCTTTGTCATTCTTGAAATCGATCTTCATCGAAGCACGCAACACTTTTAAATGCTGCAAAGCGGCCACCATGATTTCGTGCCATTCAAGATAAGCCTCATCGTTGACTGCATCGAGGCTGTCGGCATAATGTTTTTCAATCGTGTCATCAATCCAGACATTCAGCGAAATTGCATATTCGGGATCCCACTCCTGGCGAACGCTGGAGAGTTCATAAATGTTTTCCTTAAAAGTTCGTGCAATTCTCTGACATGCCAGAATAGTTGCTGTACTGGTTGGGCAAACGGTTAGAGTTTCCATATCTCGGTTTTTACAATTAGCAGTTAGTACAAAACTACTCAGTATGCCGCAAAAACACCTAATTACAATACGTTTATTTACAATGTTTTACAACTATGTTACGCAACTATGTTATAGAATAGTTTTTGAACATTGGCTTTCAATCCATCGCCATCACGACAGAGAGGGTTACAATTTAAAATGTAATAAAGATTACTTATGCCTTTTCTTAAGTTCTTTAACGATGTCTTCGATCCGGTATCCCTTGTGCGTCAGCAATACAATGAGGTGATACAACAGATCTCCGGCTTCGTAAATAAAATTTTCATCGTCGTTTGCCATAGCACCAATAATGGTTTCAACGGCTTCTTCTCCAACTTTCTGTGCAATTTTTGATGTACCTTTCTTAAAAAGCGAAGTTGTGTATGAGTCTTCAGGCATTTCAACTTTACGTTTATCGATAAAATCCTGAAGATAACTAAGGAATAAGATGTCGTTGTTTGCGTTGACCTCTTCGAAACAGGTATCTTTCCCGGTATGGCAAACGGGTCCATCCGGGTTTACTTTTATAAGTAGTGTATCGTTGTCGCAATCTACACCTATAGATAGAACATTCAAAAAGTTGCCTGATTCTTCGCCTTTTGTCCAAAGGCGTTCTTTCGAACGGCTGTAAAAAGTAACTTTTCCGCTCATCTGCGTTTTGGCGAGCGCTTCGCTGTTCATAAAACCAAGCATCAGTACATTTTGAGTTTCTGCATCCTGAATAATTGCAGGGATAAGCCCGCCTGTTTTATCAAAATCGAGCTGTGATATTTCTTTTAATGTTTTCATCTGTCTTCTTCTTTGTTAACCGGGAAACAGTTACTTCACAATTTTATTCTACTAATTTACAGCCTCTTTGACTCAAATAAGCTCCTCCGTTTCCAGGTAATTTTCGGAGCGAAGTTACACATTGCAAAGTTCATCGAACCACAATTCCACTCTGTTTTAAGTAATTCTTAAGTACCGGAATCGGAATTTCGTTATAATGAAAGATACTTGCTGCCAGTCCGGCATCGGCTTTCCCTTCAGTAAAAACATCAACGAAATGTTTTTTTGCACCTGCTCCGCCCGACGCAATGATCGGGATCTTAAGCATATCTGCCATTTTAGAGAGTTGCTCGTTTGCAAAGCCGTTTTTAGTGCCGTCGTGGTTCATCGAAGTGAACAGAATCTCACCGGCACCGCGGTCTTCGGCTTCCCG
>Ga0207717_100107_pt1 | contig 14520 bp, 11 predicted proteins | sample TtanPargueraPR_2_FD_187745 | JGI IMG/M metagenome (GOLD analysis project Ga0207717, IMG submission 187745) | Aerobic enrichment media microbial communities from Bioluminiscent Bay, La Parguera, Puerto Rico - Tt and P2 (2) (SPAdes) | ecosystem: Environmental > Aquatic > Marine > Unclassified ...
AGTAGCAGCTCGAAAACATGTGCATAAAAATCGCTGTTGAGTCCACCGAAACGTTCGTTTGCCCAACTGCTAAGAGCTGGAGCTTCATCGTTGATAAAGAATCCACGATATTTTACCACTGGAGGTCCCTGGAGGTAACAACCTTTGGTGAAATAGAGCGTTGTGTGTTTCTGTGGTGTTGCATCGGCCCACCAATACCAGGGTGATACACCGATTTGCTGAGATAAATTATAGATTCCGTAAATACTACCTCTTTTGTCGCTACCAGCGATAACCAGAGCTGAATCAATTCCTGGGAAAGGTTTCTCTACCGTACATGTGAGCCATGATTCCCATTGTCCTTGGATTTTGCTTACATCAATTTTCTTATTCTTGATCAGTTTATCAATTAAAGAGCTTTTTCCTACTGTTCCAATCAGTATTAAAGTCCTTTTTCCATTTGGAAGCGATTCTGTGAATGAAGGGGTTATTTCTGTTACACGATTGAAATCGGATTGCAGGTCTTTCGCTGCTCGGACGACTCCCGCCCAATCGGAGGATTCTGTAACTATAGAAATGGCTTTTCCATCTACTACTAGAGGAATGCAGTTATCTGAAGGTTTAAAAACGACTGGATTTTTCTCACCTAAATAAGCATCCAGAGATGTTGTCATTATAAAAGCAAAAAAGATTAATGAGGTAATGGAAGGTATTTTTCGGCGCATTTTTTTATGGTTATTTGAAGGAGTACTAATCGTTGAAATTGCAGTTACAGTTTATTGGAATCTTTTAATTTTAATATACTTCTGATATTCGAACATTATAATTCGCTTCTAATATCTATTAAAATACAATTTTGAGTAGAACTATGAAAAAGAGAAAATATATTGACAGTTATTGTTAAGTTACTAAACAATACTTGAGATGGATTCTCAAGAAGCAGTCATTCGCAAAACTTTTCAGCAAATCATTCGTGCTGCGGGTAAGTATGCTCGCATAGAGAAGTTGCCCATATCCGTTGAAGATGGAGTGGAGGTTTCAACTCGTGAGATTCATACTATTCAGGCTATTGGAGAGCGAGATCAGATGTGTGTGACTGAGGTTGCATCTCATTTTGGCGTTACTAAAAGTGCTGCATCACAGATGATTAAAAAACTGGAAGAAAAGGGATTTGTGGAAAAAAATAAGGTCCCTGGAAACGATAAGGAGCTTTCGTTGAAATTGACTCGTTTAGGCTGGAAAGCCTTTGATGCACACGAGGAGTTTCATGGTAAAGATAGAGATGTGCTTATATCGCTCATGAAGAAGTATTCATTTGAAGAAATAAATACCTTATCGGTTCTTTTGGATGCTTTAAATGTTGTTATGGACAAGAGGTTAGACGACTAAATTTTTTTGAGTAAATAGTTAAGCACCTTAACTATATGGGGTAAATATAAAAATGAAAACGAAAATTATATCTGCTGGATTCGTCTTGCTATCCAGCTTTGTAATAGTCATTGCAAAGGATATTCCAACGGGCGAAAACGATCTTATCGTAAATGATCCGATTCGTCCTGTTCCTGTTGCTTTTGTAGAAAAAACACCATCTAACAAGATACGTTGCTTTCCCGCCAAAGTTAGAGCAAATCGTAGGGTTGAACTTGCTTTCTCTGTTTCCGGTCAGTTAGAGGAATTGAATGGTGAGGAAGGGCGAAATCTTAAAAAAGGAGAGCTAATTGCTCAGTTGGATCAACGTGATTATCTTTATCGATTCAATATCGCTCAGGCAAAATTGGAAAATGCTGAAAAAGAGTTGGATCGTTGTAAAAATCTTTGGGATCAAAAAGTTATCAGCGATACCGATTATGATAATGCGATTCTTGCATATAAAATTAGCTTAGCTGAATTCCAGATAAAAAAGAAAGCACTGGAAGACACCGCAATATATGCCCCTTTTAACGGCATTATTGTGAAGCGGTTTGTTGAAAACCAGGAACATGTTCAGGAGAAAAGGGCAATTGTCTCGTTTCAGGATATTTCCAAAATTGAAGTAGTTGTCCAAATTCCTGAACAGATGTTAGCCAGTGGAGGAGTCCATGCATTAAAAAATCCTCAGGTGAGTTTTGATAAGGACGGAGAAAATTGGTTTGATGCTGTAATCAGGGAATACAGTGCTTTGTCAAATGAGACTACTCACACATATGATGTTGTCTTTAGTCTATCTACGCCTGCCAACATGCATGTGTTTCCAGGGATGATAGCACAAGTTAGAACTGAGCTTGATCTTCATCAGACAGATTCTCTGTCTGCAGAAAAACTTCGAATACCTGTAAATGCACTTGTTTACGATGATGCGGGAAATTCATATGTATGGAAGATAGATCCTATGCAGTCGGTTCCTTGCAAAACGAATGTTAAAATTCAGCAGGTTTTAGAGGATTATGCAGATATTGATGCTGAGTTGCTGCCTGGTGATCGTGTTGCTGTGGCAGGTTTAAATAGTCTGAATACGGATGTTCCTGTTCGCCCTATGGTTAGCGGGAAGGAAGGTTTAGAAGGATGAGTATTGCTCGTTATTCGATAGAGCATAAGGCTATTATGTCCGTTTTAGTGGCCTTTGTTTTAGTTGGAGGCACCCTTGCTTATTTGGACCTTGGGCGCCTGGAAGACCCTGAATTTACAATCAAGGAAGCCGTTATTACGACGCAGTATCCAGGTGCTACGGCAGAACAGGTAGAGCAGGAAGTGACAGAGCCACTTGAGACGGCAATACAACAGTTGAAACAGTTAAAAAAGATTCGTTCTATTTCACGATCAGGAGTTTCCATCATCTTTGCTGAAATACAGGAAACGTATGATAAAAAAACTCTTCCGCAGGTATGGAATGAATTAAATCGAAAAGTTAATCTAGCCGGGAATCAACTTCCTCCGGGAAGTTCCTTCCCGGTTGTTAATGATGATTTCGGGGATGTTTACGGTGTTCTCTTAGCGTTGGATGGTGATGGCTATTCACCTCACGATCTCCGCGAAATTGCTAAAGATTTGAGACGAGAATTGCTACTATGCAAGGATGTTGGACGCATTGATTTTTGGGGTATTCAGTCTGAGGTTGTCTACGTTGAAATTAACCGTAACAGACTCATTCAGTTGGGCTTGGATCCTCAAGTTATTTTTAACTCCATAAAACAGAGAAATGCCGTTACCGAAACGGGTAAACTAGAGTTGGATTCTCAAGAGCTTCGCTTACGTTTAACAGGAGATTATAACCACATTAAAGATCTTGAGGAGCAACTTATTTCAGGAGACAGGGAAGGGCGTATGATTCGTCTCAAGGATATTGCTCAGGTAAAGCGAGGGTATTTGGATCCACCTTCACAACTTCTTTATTGGAATGGTTCTCCGGCGATTGCCCTTGGGATTTCCACGGTGTCCGGGGGAGATGTCATTGCTATGGGAAGGAGTATTTCTCAACGATTGGATGAATTAAAGAAAAACACACCTGTGGGGGTTGATGTCCACATGATTGCAAACCAGTCAGAGACGGTTGATGAGGCTGTTCAAGGGTTCATCTTTAACTTGATTTCAGCAGTAGTTATTGTCGTTTTCTTACTTGTCTTTTTCATGGGGATTCGTGAAGGCGTTATCATTGGGTTTGTTCTTTTACTTACAATTTTAGCGACTCTGGTTTGCATGGATTCTATGGGGATTACTTTGCAGCGTATATCTCTTGGTGCTCTTATCATTGCACTGGGAATGCTGGTCGATAACGCCATTGTCATCGCTGAGGGATTTGTGATTTATGTGAAACGTGGCTTTTCCAGAGAAGATTCCGCTGAAAAAACGGTTAGCGAAAATCAGTGGCCCTTACTTGGGGCTACAGGTATTGCTATTTTAGCCTTTGCCGCAATTACCTTGTCAAAGGATATGACAGGGGAATGGCTCAAGAGTCTTTTTCAGGTAATTTGCATATCCCTTGGGTTGAGCTGGCTTTTTGCAGTAACAGTGATGCCTTGGCTATGTGTCACCTTTCTTAACATAAGAATTTCAGGTGATGAAAAGATACATCAAAACTTATTTTATAGAACCTATAGAAGGTTTGTTGAGTTTTGTATTGATCACCGGAAGATATCAATCGGAGGTGTTTTGTGTCTGTTATTTATTGCCATATGGGGGTTTCAATTTGTCAAAAAAGACTTTATGCCTGATATGACTCGTCCCCAACTTACGGTTGATGTTTGGATGCCGGAAGGAACACATATCGAGCATACTGCTCAAGAAGTAGAAGCGATAGCCAAATACATTTCCGGTCTTGATGGCGTTACGGATGTGGCATCTTTTATCGGTAGTGGACCTCTTCGGTTTTTGCTAACCTATGAACCGGAGATGCCCAGCTCAAACTATGGTCAGTTATTGGTCAGTTTGAACGATTATGAACTCATAGCTTCTCTAAAAGAACATTTGAATACTTACTTAAATAAGGAGCATTCATCTGCTGTTACAAGTGTCGATGCGTTCAAATTAGGGCCTGGTGGTGGTGCTGTAGTCGCAAGACTCTGTGGGCCGGAAGCTTCGGTTTTAAGAAAATTAGCTGAAGACGTTAAATCTATTATGAAACGTCATCCGAATACAAGAAGCATAAGGACTGATTGGGGGAATCTTGTCCCTGTCAGACAAATACAACTGGATGATGTCAGGTCTCAGGCAATGGGGATTGGCCGCCCAGATATTGCTCAGGCTTTAGCCATGAACTTTTCTGGAAATGTCGTTGGGGTTTATAGAAACAGAGAGGATCTTCTTCCTATTATTTTGCGGCCTCCTCTAAAACAAAGAACAGGTATTGAAAACATCTATAACACACATGTATGGAGTCATTACTCGAATGTTTGGGTTCCTATAGAGGAAGTCACTAAAGGCCAAAAGATTGAATTGGAAAATCCTGTAATACAGCGACTAAACAGAAAACGTGTCTTAAGAGTCTTCTGTAAGCAAATACATGGGACAACTGATGGATTGCTTCGGGAACTACAGAACCCGATTGAATCAATCCAATTACCGGAAGGGTACTCACTTGAATGGGGTGGTGAACATGAAGACCAAATTGAGGCAAATACAAAACTGATGTCTAATGTGCCACTTGCTTTTTCAGCTATGTTTTTTGTTTCTGTTCTGCTTTTCAACTCCGTTCGTCAGCCATTGATCATCTTCCTGGGATTACCTCTTGCCGTTATAGGAGTAACGGCAGGTATGCTTATCGCTGATAAGCCATTCGGTTTTATGGCGATGTTAGGCTTTTTAAGCCTTTTTGGAATGTTGATTAAGAATGAGATAGTTCTTTTGGATCAGATTAATCTGGAAATTGGTGCAGGAAAGAAAGCATATCTTGCTGTTATTGATTCTGCTACAAGTCGTGTTCGTCCGGTATGTCTGGCGGCATTCACTACAGTGTTGGGAATGCTTCCACTTCTTCGCGATGCTTTTTTTGCTCCTATGGCTGTAACGATCATGGGAGGTTTAACTTTTGCCACGATTCTGACTCTTGTCGTGGTTCCTGTCCTTTATTGTATCTTTTTTAAGGTGCAACGGAAAGAGGTAGAGTAGTATGTTCAGAAATAAATATTTTTTACTATTTGGGATTTGTTCAGGGCTAGGTGGATGTATTTCTACTGCAGATATGAATCGTGAAATCCTAGATTCGCGTTCTCATGGCTATAATCAATGGGAGATGAAAAGAAATATAGAAGAAAGGGATATTCCTTGTATTGATGGTGCTTTGTCTCTTGAGGATGCCTTAAAGCTTTCGTTGGCAAATAATAAAGAATTGCTTGCCGCTCTCCAAAGAAAGGGAATTTCTCAAGGAACTATTTTAGCGTCCCGAAACACACTTCTTCCAACTATTTCTTTTTTGGGTTCCTATACACGTTATGATGACGATGCTTATAATAAAGGAGTTTATGGGGCGTTGAATGAGTATTCTACCAGTATCACTGTTAAACAACCGATATATCGTGGCGGTGCCCTTTCCACGGAAAGACGTTTAGCCAGATTGCTCGCTTTTTATAATGACGAACTTATCCGTCAGCAGGTAGAAACTACCTTCTATAATGTTACGCTGAATTACTATAAGAGTTTATTGGCTCAACAGCTGTTAAAGGTAACTCAAGATGCAGTGGTTTCTGCAGAAGCCTATTTAGATGAAGTTGAGAAAAAACGCAAAAATGGAGCTTCGACGGAGTACAGTGTTTTGAGGGCTCGCGTGGATGTTGCCTTATATCAAGCTCAAATGATTCAGAAGCAGAATGCACTACATATGTCTATGACTCAGCTTTTGAAAGAAATGGGAGTTGACCAGAGCAGCCATGTAGAGCTATCGGGCAGACTTGTTTACAAAGAGGAAAAGCCTGCTTTTAAACAAGCCGTACGTATTGCGTATGAAAACAGAGCTGATTTAGGGCAGGCATATACAAATGTAAAAATGCAGGAAGAATCAGTGAGATTAATCTCAAGTCGTTATCTTCCTCAGATAAATGCGTTTGCTTCCGGTGGATGGTCAAACCCAGACCACTACAAAAAGACGATTGATGAATGGGATTCTTATGCGTCTGCAGGAGTATGTTTCGAGTATCTGCTTTTTGATGGTTTTAAAAGGGAAGGGCAGATGAAAGAAGAGAGAGCTAAATTGAGTATGAGGCAATATGAATTACTGAATACTCAGGAAGGTGTTGCTCTTCAAGTTAACCAGGCATTGCTAAATCTTAATAATGCGGAGGAGTTTGTTGAGTCCCAGCAAATGAACCTAAATTTGGCAAAAGAAGGCCTACGCTTGGCTCAAATTGGCTATAGCAATGGAGTGAATACAGAAATTGATGTTATTGATGCACGGGCTGCTTTAACAAATGCAATGGGGCTACATTATCAGGCCATTTATGATCATTCTCTTGCCCGTTTAGTATTAAGAAAAGCCTGCGGAACTCTCATACAGGAGAACTCTCCTTTTTCTGTGAAGACATTCTCTAACGAAACAAATAATACAGGAGAGGTGGTTGAGTAATGAGGACTTTCCGGAAATCCGTATCTTTGACCCTTTGTTTTTCAGGGATTTGTCTCCTTGTTAGCAGTATTGTTTTGTGTTTCGCACCCCCATCCCATGTTGGGCATTTTTGTCCCTGGAGGTTTTTATGGCTTAGTAGATGTCAATGGAATGGGTTGCATATCATGACGGGACTCTTGTTTTCATTTTTACTGTTCCCACATGTGTGGTTTAACCGAAAGCCAATTTGGAATTACTTGAAGGCCAAAAAGAGAAAGGGGCGTTTTAACGTTTCTTTATCCTTAGTTCTCTCATTGTTGGTAACGGTTTATGTATGTGTTGGAACAATAATGTCCTATCCGCCGATGAAACAGATTTCGCAAGGTCTGCGGAGTATAAAGATGGAAGATGTTCGGGAATACGGGAGCCCTCCTTACGGATCCGCTGGAAAAGCTCCGATTGCAAGTATTATCATGTATATGGGGTGGGACGTCGAAGTCAGTTTGAAGGTTCTTAAAGAAAACCAGATAAAAGTAAGCTCACCCCGACAATCTGTTCGAGATATCCTTTTGCAGAATGACATCTCCATGGGGAATTTGATGGATTCGTTGTACAACGCTTCCATTTCTTGTTCATCAGAACCTTTATTACCTAACCTAAAATAGTTTCAGTTAGTTAGATTCTCATATTAGCTGAACAAGCATAGACAAACAGCAGCATAGATAATACGGCTGGGGGACATTATTGTTCCCCAGCTTTTATCTATAGAAAGAGGCGGTAGGGTCGAAAGCAGATTTTCAGGATGGAAATCCGAGGAATCGGTGAAATCGTTTGATTTTGCATATGAATACGATAAATTATTTTTACAATCGATTTATTCTTTATGCCTTCCCTACGTAGAAATGGACACTTTGACCCCTATCAGTAAATATAAAGTTTGGAGGAAGTATTATCTCTATGCTTTTGTCATTATAGCCATTGTAACGTTTTTCTTTATTTTTTATTATCAGCAACGTAAAACGGTGTATTCGTCAGAAGTTTTTGCGAATGAAAATAATAAGGTAGCCGAAGAAACATCTTTTCTTATTTCAAATATGGAAAGGTGCATTCATGACCTTCACTTTCTATCGGAGATGAATAACGTTGTGGATTTGATCCTAGGCGACACTGAAAAATGTTCAACTTTGGAGCATATCTATATTTCTTATATAAAGAATTATTATGGGGTGAATCAACTTAGGCTTATTAATGCTCAGGGGGATGAAGTCTTTAGGATAAATAATACTGAGGATGGTATATATATTGTTCCTGAAAACGAATTACAGAATAAAAGAGATCGTTATTACTTCAAAGAAACTTTGGCGTTAGGTCGCGGCGATTCCTATATTTCTGATGTGAATTTGAATTTTGAAAAGGGAGTTGTTGAAATTCCCTATAACCCTGTTCTTCGTTTTGCAGTTCCCGTTTATGATTCAGATGAAAAAGCGGTAGGTGTGTTGGTGGTTAACTATTCCGCATCTGTTTTCCTAAGACAAATAAAGGGGCAAAACCTATATTTCTTTAATGGTTCTAAAAAATTGATCGCCGGACCAACGGATGAAAATAAGTGGGCTTTTTATATTTCTGATGACGTTTTAGGTGAAGACGTAGAGGATCAGTCTTCTCTTCTAGGTGTAGGTAATCATGGAGATAATACGATTAGAGCTTATAGGATTATTGTTCCTGAACTATTTCACGAGGGAGAGACTTCTGAACATATCTCCATGGAAAGTAACTGGATTATTGCATCTGTCATCAAAGACTATCATTTGAGGTCTACTTTGATGGATCTTAGAACGTTTCTTATCATATGCTATGTTTCCCTGTTAATTGTAACGTTGCTTGTTACTGAAATCCTAGCACGAGTAAATTATAGGAATTATTATACAAAACGTGCTTTGGAATTATCTGATGAAAAATTCAAAGCTATTGCTCACAGTTCTCCTGGTATTATTTTCCAATGGTTTGAAACATTTGAAGGAAAGAGAATTGGACTCAGCTATATTAGTAAAAAAGTAGAGGATCTTTTGGGTATTAAAGACAGTGATCTTTTAAAGGATTCGAGCCTGTTAAAGTTCTATCAAAAGGATCGAAAAGTTCTGGTGAAAGAATTGATGCAATCCAAAAGAACATTGAATGACTTTAAATGCGAAGTTCGTGTATATGATTCAAGTGAAACGTTGAGATGGTATCGTATTGTGGCCTGTGTTCAGAAAACCACAGAACAGTACCTTTTTAATGGAGTCATGATGGATATAACTGAGGAGAAGAATATCGAGGAAGAGCGACTTCGTAACCAAAGGGAAACAGAACATCTAGCAAAACAGTTGGCAGAAGCGAATATAGAGTTGAGTCAAAAAGCGGCTAAACTGATGAGGTTGAATGAAGAGAAATCGGAATTCCTAAGTATTGCAAGTCACGACCTGAAGAATCCTTTAAGTGCTATTGTTGGTCTCTCAGAATTTCTCCGAGAGATGCTGGATGGGGTAAAAAGTGAAAAGAAACAAAAAGGTGATCTTATATCGTTTGTTGATATGATCTCCCAATCTTCTCAGCATATGAGAGATATTGTGGATGGTATTCTCAATCATGAGGCGATTGAGTCTGGAAAGCTTGTCTTGAATCTTGAAGAAACGGATCTTACTCAAGTTATTCGAGATGTATATGAGCAGTCCCTTCCTCTTGCTCAGCAAAAACAGATTCAATTGCAGTTAAATATTCCAAGATCGATGATGGTTGAGATTGATCCCATCAAAATCAGAGAAGTGATAGATAACTTCCTTTCGAATGCGATAAAGTTTTCTTCTGACAACAAGCATGTGTGGATAAATCTGGAATATAAGGAAGAAGATTTCATTGGTAAGATCAGAGTTAGTGTAAAAGATGAAGGACCTGGCCTAAATGATAAGGATAAGGATCTTGCTTTTGGACGCTTCCAAAAATTGAGTGCGAGACCAACGGGAGGTGAGAACTCAACAGGGCTTGGCCTGTCCATAGCCAAAAAGCTGATTGAAGCTCATAACGGCGAAATTGGTGTGGAAAGCGAGCTTGGACATGGAGCAGAATTCTATTTCACATTATTTGTTCGGAAGGATCCTAAATACCAGATTTAACACTAATTAATGATGAATTGAATCAGTTTTGATGGGTAAATTTGTATGAAATCCAGCAATATTAATTATATCTGTTGGTTTGTTTTTGCCGGCATATCATTGTGGATGACCAGATGCATTTACTTTGCTTGGATAAATGATCCATCAATGAAGTATGGGGTGCTTATTTTTATTTTATGGCTTATCGCAGTTATCCCTTTATGGAGATTTTCCTGTTTATGCGACTCGTCTGCTTTTTACGGGTATATTGCCGTCTTTTGTTTATTATTTCTGGGTATTTTGGGAAGTCTCAATTTTCCCATTTATATCGCATTCAGTTTAATCCTTTGCTTACCACTTAAAAGCGTTAAGTGGAAAATTACTTTGTTTTTCTACTCGTTACTCTGGATGCCGTTTTGGGCATGGTTAACTGTATCTTTATTTGGAAAACCAATTGTAGGGATCAATCTTGCCATAGCTCTTATTATTACTGGAAGCAGTCTCTATTATAGGATTCGATTATATGAACCATAAGCAAACAATTGCGTTGTTTGGAGCAATGCTAATGCTACTTTTTTTTGCGTCAGTGTTGCGTCTGATGGATAAAGCAGATGCATCAGAACGGTTAGCAAGTTTCCCTCGTTCTGGCCCTGGGTTTATGTCTCGCAGTCTTTTATTAACAGACTTTGAAAAGGATATCATAGGTGAGGCAAATGCTTATAAAGCTATTTATTCGTGGAAGGGAACTTTGTATGCGCTAACAATAATTGATGGTTCTCGAAATAGACAGGCTGTTCATGATCCTAGGTATTGTTTCAGGGGGGCAGGGTGGACTATTGTCTCCTACAATGAAACCAGAATTAAAGGTGGGCGAGCAGAGTACCTCCGGTTAAAGAAGGCGGAAGGCATAACAAGTGAGGCATTGTTTTTCTATTCAGATGGAAATTCCGCTTTTTATAGCCCTTTGATGTACTGGTACAAGGCTACTTTGAAAAGGTGGATCTTTTTTAGAGAAATTAACGAACCTGTTTTAGTTCTGATACAGCCTTTTGAAGAAAACGGGACGCTTGAACCTGTTATTAAAGGGCTTCTACCACTTCTACCTCTACCATAGATGAATACTCCAAAATTACTCATAATAGACGATAATATGGATTATGGTGGTCATCAGGTTATGACTGCATGCATTGTTGAAGGACTTTGTCTTTACGGGAGTTGGCAAATTCTGGGTCTATTGAACCCTAACAATGAGAAGAACATTTCCAGATGGACTGATATAAAGAGTAAAGCAGGTGAGGAGTGCTTAAACATAGATTTCGCTGCTACGGAAACCAGAAAATTCCAGGCACTGAGAAGCCGTTTATTTAAACGAAAGCAGCATTTGCTTTTGAAACAAATTCAGTCTTTTAGTCCGGATTTATTATTGGTTATTCAGGGAAATATAGAACAAAGCTGTTCTGTTTTCTTCCTAAAAAAGTATTTAAAGTGTCCTATAATCAGTTACATACCTTTGCCACACAAACATGCGGAAATGGGCGCCAAGTTGGGGACAATCAGAGACCTTACCTGCAAACGTTTATATGGCATTCCAGATGGCTTTATAACCATATCTGTAACTTTAGCAGAAATGCTTAGAGCTTATGGCGCAAGGAAGCAGAAAATACAGGTAGTGGAGAATGGGATTCCTTTAGAACCGTATGCCGACGCCATTGAACAGAAAGATGTCCGAAAGCAATTAGGTTTGCCTGAGGATGGTTTTCTCTGGGGGCAAGCGGGTAGAGTGGAATTTAAACAAAAGGGGCAGGATATGTCTCTTCGAGTATTCTGTGAGCGTGCAAAAACACATCCTGATGAGTTTCTTGTTATTTTAGGAAGTGGTCCCGATGATGAGATGTTAAAGCGGCTGGTGGAAAATATGCCAAATGTATATTACTTACCGTGGATGAGTGACCCCGTGCCTTTTTACAGCGCGATTGATGCGCTTATGCTACCCTCACGATACGAAGGGGTTCCTCTTGTTATGTTGGAGGCTTTGGCGAATAAAAAACCAGTTATATCAACAGATCGAGATGGTATGTGTGATTGGTTGCCTCCCGAATGGCGTTTTGCATATAGAAATGTAAAAGCCATGCTTCAATGCTGTGAAAATGCTCGCAATGCTGACGGTGAGTTGCTGGAACGTCTGAAAAATAAGATTTATACGTCTCATTCGATTGTATCTCTGCAAAAATCATTCAACGCTGCACTGGAGGAGTGGCGTTGATTTTCAAAAGAGAGCAGTCGAGCGGTTTATACAGGCTTGCTGTTGTATTCAGCTTTGTAATGGTTTGTATTTTGGTTCTAGGTACTATATGGCGTGAAAGTCATGCCTTTTGGACTGATGTAGGAGGTTTCCCTTTATGGGAACGAGATGCTATAGATTTACTCTATTACCCGTTGTGGTTTTTTACAGGGTCTGCCATTGGAATGCTCTTGTGGTCTGCCATATGGCAGTTTTTCGACGACTTTAAGGTGCGTAGAGTATGGCTCTTGCTAGGTTGTAACCTGTTTATTTTTCTGTGTTGTTCGGTTGTAATAGTTGTTCTATGAACTCTTTTTTCTTCTCTAGTTTTTCAGGAATCAATCGAACACAGGCTCCCAAAAGTCCAATATAAGTCATCCATAGTGCCAGGTTCTTTGTTTGGGTTAATACACGCTCCAAGCTGCTGTGAACGTACGTAATGCTGAATCCGATAAGGATACCCGCAGCGATAGAAGCTTCCAAACTGCCTCTTCTTGTTAATATCAGCGGTACTGTTTTAAATGTAACGACTGTAATGAAGAGCATGTAAGTCAGATAACCGAGCCATCCGGTTTCTCCTTTCAACAGCCAGTAATGACTCTCTACAACGCCCTTTGCATAATCGTAATCCACTTTTTGGCCACGTTCTCTATTCCAATTATCGATAACGTCTCCGTAGTGATAGGGATGATTTATCGCCTTACCAAAATTATTCCAGCCAATACCTAGAGGGTTTTCGTCAAGCATTGCTTTTGCCGCTAAATTCATCACATCTCTTGTTTCCCCACTGGCCTGATTTCCTTCATCATTAAAACGGGCTAATATGGTTCCTATTGTCATGAGTAGCACAAGTGTTCCTCCAAATGACATGACAGAAACGATTAAAATACGCCTTTTGGTGATTCTATCGAAAAAGCCCATCGTGATCATCACGATACTGCCAAATGCAAAGAATACGAGAGAGGCTCGTGATAGAGAGGCTAGAACGATAATTGCGGAACAAGCATAGGTAAATAGATAAAACAAACTTCTGAATCTACTGACAGAAGGAGACATTGCAGCCCCGAGTATGGGGAATACTGCCATGTAAGTAAACATGGCCAAAGGATTTTGATGCTCAAAGAGGCCTCTTACCTGATAGAATCCATCTATCCACTTCATTTTGGCTACAATGAAGAATTGATAGATAAGCATGATGCATAGTCCTGTAAGTACTACATGAATATCACGCCTGTTTCGGGCATAGTTCGCGATTGCATAGACAATCAACCATACTTTAGCGTGCTTAAGGATGCTCATTAGAACATAATTCGTATTTAAAGCAGTAAGGATTGAGAGACTGCTGGCCGATACGTAAAGAAACCACAATAAGGTTCCCATTGGCAGCCATATGAACTTCTTTTTCCCGTTGAATATAGTGGCGAATATGATGCTGATGGATAAGACTTCCATCATTGTAAATTCGTAGCCCTTGGTAACACCTCGGTACCACTCAATAGAGCCCAGCATCAACACCGTCGTGTTAATGTGTAGCCCAAGTAAGAACATCAGTAGAACAACCGCAAAGTCCTCCATGCGCTTGTCTTTGGCTATAATCATGCCACCAACAGGTGCTACGATGAAATAGCTGGTGGCTAGAATTATAGCTTTAATGAGGTCAAGCATCGTCTACGATTGCAGATTGTAGATAGGATTCAATTTTTGCGGTCATGATATCGACGGTATATTTGTTCATAACATCGTTGTAGGCATATTCAGCGATGGATTGCCCATGACCTTTCAATTGAACCAACCTTTTAATCGCGTTACTCAGAGATTCAGGATTGCCAGCTTGAAACTCTAATGCATTTAAGCCATCCTCTAATAGCTCTGCATCACCTCCGTCGGGGCACATTATAACAGGAACTTGGGCAGACATGGCTTCCAGTGGAGTCAGGGCAAACGGTTCACCCCAATTACTTGAGAAAATATAGGCATCGTAGTCTGCGTAGAGTGCTCTCATCTCTGTATGTGTAGCCGATTTCAGGTGGATGTAATCCGATGCATTGTAACTGTCGATTTCTCCTTTGAGCAGATCTACATACTCTTTACTTCCACGTCCGTAGATATCAAGGGTTAGG
>Ga0207717_100108_pt1 | contig 14316 bp, 14 predicted proteins | sample TtanPargueraPR_2_FD_187745 | JGI IMG/M metagenome (GOLD analysis project Ga0207717, IMG submission 187745) | Aerobic enrichment media microbial communities from Bioluminiscent Bay, La Parguera, Puerto Rico - Tt and P2 (2) (SPAdes) | ecosystem: Environmental > Aquatic > Marine > Unclassified ...
GATAAAACATTCCGCCACTGATAGAACTTGTTTTTAAAATTCCATACTCACCTTTCGAGCATGGTCTGTCTTCAGAGTTTACACTCACTCCAGAATCTAAACGATCAATTAAGTCGCTTAATTTGCCTTTCATCCATTCTCCCTCAAACTCAGGAAACCTTAACTCTGGTATTTTTCGCTCTGTTTTAACCATGCCTAAAACGGGGTTGAGATGTTTAACTGGCGGCAGAAGTCAGCAATTGTATTATCGGTGACTTCCATGTCGCTTTCCAGTGCTTTTAATTCGTCTGAAACAGCTTCCAAATCAACTGGTTCTTCTTCCTCAAAAGTATCCACGTAACGAGGGATATTAAGGTTATAGTCGTTCTCCCGTACCTCATCGAGCGTGGCGGCATAGCTGTACTTGTCGATGGTTTCACGGCTGCTGTAGGTGTTTACAATGCGTTCAATATCCTCGTTTCGTAAAAAGTTCTGGTTCTTTACCTTCTCGAAGTGCTGACTGGAATCGATAAACAGGATGTTATCGTCCATTTCACGGCACTTTTTAAACACCAGAATACACGTTGGAATACTCGTGCCGTAGAAAATGTTGGCGGGTAAACCAATTACAGCATCGAGGTAATTTTTGTCTTCGATAAGGTATTTACGGATGTGTCCTTCGGCTGCACCTCGAAACAGCACCCCATGTGGCATAACTACTGCCATTGTTCCGTTGTCTGCCAGTTGGTGAATCATATGCTGAATAAAGGCAAAATCTGCTTTACTCGATGGAGCAAGTTTACCGTACTGGCTAAAGCGGTCGTCAGACATAAGCAACGGATTGGCACTCCACTTAGCCGAGAACGGAGGATTAGCCACTACCGCCTCGAAACGCATTTCGCTGTGCTGTGGATGTTCCAGTGTATCTTCCTGCTTAATGTCGAAGTTGCGGTAATGCACCCCGTGTAGGATCATGTTCATTCGGGCAAGGTTGTAAGTGGTACGGTTCATTTCCTGTCCGTAGAATTCCAGTTCCGACTTCATCTCACGAGCCACCCGTAACAACAACGAACCCGATCCACAGGTAGGGTCGTATACGTTTCGAAGTTTCTCCTTGTCCATTGTAACGATTTTGGCAAGGATGGTAGACACCTGCTGCGGTGTATAGAACTCACCTGCCTTTTTACCTGCACCACTGGCAAACTGCCCGATGAGGTATTCGTAGGCATCGCCCAGAATATCCGACTCTGTGTCTTCAATTCCAAAGTCGATAGCATTAAGGTGGGTTAACACCTTTACTATAAGTTCGTTTTTGGCTGATTCGGTTTTCCCCAGTTTCGATGAGGTAAGATCGAGGTCTTCGAAAAGGTTATCGAAATCGTCTTCGCTTTCCGTACCCATGGTACTTTGCTCGATATGACGCAGGATGGTAGTCAGGTCATCCAGAATGAACTTACTTGTTCCGTTACCCTTCCCACGAGCCACCAATGCCCCGAACAGTTCGGAAGGTTTCAGAAAATAACCCAGATGCTCGATGGCTTCTTCTTTAACGGCTTCCAGTATTTCTTGCCCGTTTGTAGTATCTTCGTTTACCTGCTCGTATAATATGCCATCTTCCTTAAGGATTTCGTTGGCATACAGGTGCATTCGTTCGCTCAGGTACTTATAGAATATGAATCCGAGCATATAGTCACGGAACTCATCGGCATTCATTTTCCCTCGTAATTCATCAGCAATGTTCCATAACTGCCTTTGGAGTAGTTTCTTTTGGTCTTCGGACATAGGTTTGTCAAGAAATGTTTGTACGGTGAATAAAGTTGCATAAATGTAGGAAAATTACGGAGTTCAGAAAATTGGGGCAACAAGAATTTGGTTCGGTTTATTCGCTAATGTTGCTATTTAAATTCATTCTAAAGATTCATGAAGGCTATGTTTCACACCTTTTTATTATGTTTGACACAATGCTAATTTTCTAACCTTAAACCGAGATGAAACATTATTACCTATTTCTGCTTACTATCCTGTTTTTAACTAGTTGTCGAGAAGATCAACCAATGTGGTTTGATGATCAGTACGTATTTCTGGAACAGCATAAGTCCGTTCACAGTGAGTTAATAAAAGGGTACTGCGGACATATGTGCGTAGATTTCCCAACCTACGTTTACTACCCAGAAACAAAAGAATTGTACGGTTCGATTATGGGTGATTATGACCCAGATACTGACAAGGTAACAAACAATGAGATTACCAACAAAACAATGATGCTTTTGGGTATGGGAGAAAGTCATAGTGGAGATGCTTCCAGCGGAGCAGGGACTGGTTTGGTTGAGATTCATAACTTACCGCAAGTAGAATACAATTTGACAGTAAAAAGCATAGACGAGGATGGTACTGTTCATTTCACTTACAAGGATTCATCGATGGTGCTTGCTCCAGATAAGGAATGGTCAAAGTTAATCATTGAAATGGACACAACTATCTATGACGAATATGATCCTGAGACGGACATGATAGTTGGCGATACTAATATTGTCAAGTGGACTTATCACGACAGAGTAACAAACTGGGGATTACTTGAGAAAGACCAATTTGGCAGTCTTGAAGACCTATGGCAGTATTGATCCTTTACTAATTTAGCATGATGAGAAACTTCTTTATAATAGTCTTCATAATGGCAGCAGTATTTGTGGGTTGTAATAGTAACAATCCTCAATTAGGAGAATATACGCTTGGACAGCACATCCCTATTGAAGACACCATTTTCTTTGGGGGTAAATTAACATTCGCAGAGATTGAAGGCTCTTTGAAAGTACTGCTAGAACCTGCAAATATGAACGTTGACCAGATAAGGTGGTCGCCTGACCCAACGGAAGGATATTTTGGCTTTAGATTCTTTACTTCTAATGAGTTAGAATCTTTGGTTTCTCATGTTGAAAAAGTGTATGGGATACAACTTACACTCATTAAAGTTGATAATGTTAAGTCTGCTTGGATTACTCAGGACTGCAAATTTTCTATACCTTTCATACCATATTCAAATGATAGAATCAGGACTGCGTTTTTTATATCAGAACCATCCAGAGTTAAACTTGACCAAGTGGATTTTGTAAAACGGGTGTTTCAAGAATTGGAAAACTAAATCTGATTAAAGGAATTGTCGCAAAGATTTATAGTTAATAGCATTTATTCGATTACTTTATACATTCACTAGACAGCTTAATCTTTTCAATAAACAAGATAATTCCTTGATTTATGACCACAAACTGATGATTTTTGCAATTTCTACTGAAAACAAGGAAGATGTTTGAATTTATAAATATTCATTAAGTAGAAGAGCCATAAGGAGTTATTCTTAGTACTTTGTAGATGTCTAGACATCCATGCCGCCAATGCGGTAAGCAACCCACAGAATACGGTAAGCAACCGCATAATTCCACACAAATACAACCATTTTTAGGGTAATTATTAATTAACGGATGTAAAGATGATTACCCTAAAGGAAGAGTTTGAAGGCAGGGGCGAAGTGAAAGGATTTAATTTTAAACAGATAGCAGCTACCCCCAAGGCATACATTTATGAGGTTACTCAAATCGATTCGGGGGAGGTACTTTACGAAGTGTTCAAACATAAAGTATTCAAACCAGAGAATCGAGTGAAATATCCCTCATCCAAAGCATTTGGAATTTGGGCATGGACAACTAGTGACATTGATAAAGCTATCATTCGTTTCGTAAATCTATGTTCTAAATAAAACAACGAAATATCCATTCTAAGGGTGACCGAATCGGACAATTAGGGCTTATCTCTATGTCGATGGGGAATTACCCCTTCATGTTGAGAAAAAGCCTTAAATGAGCCTTTTTATAATTCATTAATGAATTTACATTTAGACAATAACAATTTTATCATGAGCTACGAAGTAAGAAGAGATGCATGGCATGAACTGATTGAATCATTTGGTGAAAGACCTATCAGAAATCTTCCGTCTCGGTTCGATGGGAAGGGAGTCAAGCAAGGCTACAGATATTATCAAATACAGGAAAACCCTGTTGCCTTTCTATATGAAGTTACGCATATTAATAGCAATGAGAAGCATTATGAGGTTTTTGAAAGGTGGATGGATAATAAGGAGAAACGAGATATTTACCCTTATGAAGAGCCTGTAAAAGGAACAATTCAGACATCAAAAAACAGTGCTGCGGCAATGCAAATGTGGATAGAACTGACTAGGAAATTCCGATGAGTTAAAAGCCTTTGAAAACATCCGAACCCAATCGTTACTGGGAACATATTTTCATTTTCTAATACTTTTTTCTCTTTGATGGGCTAATAATTCTTTTAGTTCTGCTACTGCTTCTCGTTCTGTAAATCCAATTGCAATTAAGCTGTTCAGTTGTAACATTTGATATGGCGTCCAATTCAAACTGCTTTCTTTAGCAAACTCATAATGTGTTTTCCTTTTCTTTGAGGTTATAGCTCTTCTATGACATGATTCCATAAAAATTCCTTTTATTGATAAATATTTTTGTATGCTTAAGCTTTAAATTTGTGTTCGTATGCCTCTTCGAAATACCCCTTGAATTTGTTTAGGGATCGACAGATAGTTTCTGGTCTAACGTACTGGCACATCTTCTCATCACGACCCCACTTCTGATTGAAGTAATCAGCGGTCATAATAATGGCTTTTGGTTTGTACTTCTTGAGTAGAGTCCAAACCATTTCCGCTTTCTTGGTTTTCTCGTTGATGATTTTGTACTTGTACTCGATACCAGTTATCCTCGAAAAATGCTTAAGGACTTCCTTGGTTTCTTCCTCAAGTTGCTTAGGAGATTTCTTATTCGATTTATCATCGGTCGATTTATCGTTTGACTGCTCCGCTGTCGAACAAGTATCGTTAGATACTATATTTTCTTGTAATTCTTGTACATTTTTGTTATTATGGTATCGCTTCCATGTTCCTTCCGTATGTCCTTCGCTGTTATCCTCATTGTTGTTCTTTTCTTGATAATTGTCGTATTTTAAGATAGTTACGAGGACACCATTAGTTGTTTTCGTTGTTTCTACCAAATTGCCTTCGTGAAGCCTCCGTAATGCCTTGGAGATTTGGCTCGTAGAATAGCTCTCTTTTCTGAACCCAGAATACCATGATAAATCTTCTCGCACGTCTCTAAGTTTGAAGAATCCCTGACCTTTTTTTAGGTTCTTGTATCCCGCATGGCTTACTTTAATTAAGAGATAGATCCATAATTCTCTCATTACTGGAGGCATTTTTGTAATCTCTGATTCATACATTTTCCGATGTAATTTTACCCATCCTTTACTCATACTCATTCTAATTTACGTTATTATTTAAATTATAAAGATCTAAGATATTGATGTGTGAAGCAATTCACTCATAAAAGGGCAAAATGTTATTGAAAAGTTATTTGCTTCAACAAGCTGTATATGTTTGTCTTACCCCAAATTAAAGCGGCTCTTTTTTGAATAAAATTTTATGTTTTTTTTATTGGATTTGAATAAGATAATGCTTGCAGACTGCACCAGTATTGATGTGGAAAGATTCATTTAATAATGTTAAATGAAAAAATTCTTAGAAAAAATATTCCCCCTAATATGAAAAATGTTGTTATCTATAAACCATACTGAAACATTTTTATTTGAAGTAGAGCGTAGGAAAAGATTGATGATTCGGTGTTGTTCAAGGGTAAATGCTGGCATTTATTCACTTACTCTGGTCGGACGTTAAACAGTTAATCGTTAGTCGTTCTTTCTTTCCTCAACAAGTTCTGTTTTTGAATGGCTAATCAAAGTAAAAGCCACAAAAGATACATACCTTAACTTGATTTGTACACGTTCATCACTGTCGGATGAATGAAATTTTATATCAATATTCTTGTTAAATCTATTCAAGAAGTTTCACAAGATCATTCTTAATATCATCGTCAATCATCCTGTATCTGGCAAATGCCCGACTACCCTCCTTGTGTCCCGTTAAAGAACCAACGAGACTTGGGTCTTTTACTTTTTTGTACAGGTTACCTGCAAAGGTTCTTCGTGCAAGGTGCGAACTGGCAACCTGATTGAGTGACTTTTTCTCTTCATTTCCCGAGATCGTATTGATAACTGTGACCATGCGAGTTAGTCCTGCCATTTCGAAAATGTCTTTGATAGCATCGTTATATTTCTGTTTGGAAATGAATGGAAGAAGCTTGGATGTTTCTATATTGCTGTATCTGGACAAGATTTTCTTTGCTGTGGCATTGAGAGGGACACGAACCGTAACAGGTCGTCCATCTTTCGTCTTTCGGGGAATGTATTCCACCGCACTATCGATGATATTATCATTTCTTAATTTAACGAGGTCACCAACTCTACATCCGATTAGGCACTGGAACACAAATACATCTCTTTGAATGGCAAGTCGTGGTTTGGCAGAGAGATCGTAATCCATTAAATGGTTGCGTTCCTCAATGCTAATGTATATAGGTGATCCGACAACATCCTCTTTAATCTTAAATCGGGAGAATGGATTGTTTGTCGTGTACTCATTATGAATCGCCCAATTGAAGAAAGTTCGAACGTAGCGAAAGATTTTATTCCGTCTGTTCTTCCCTTTTTGTTTTGGAGGACGACTGTCAGGTACTGTTTCAAAAATGTAACCGTGCGATTTGAATAAAAGGTGTTCATTTATCAGATACGTTTCTATGGATCTTAGGAGGTTGGTATCTACATTATCTAACATGAATTTGAAGTCAGGATTTTTGATCTGGTGATAGATTTCGAACCTCATAAGCATTCTTTTCACTGCCTTATAGTGCTGCTTAATCCTATCAGTTCCATCCTTTTCATTGAGGAATTGATCGTACAGCCTGAAGAAGGTATTTTCATTGGAAGAGTTAGCTGTAGGCTTGTTCGATACGGGATTGATTATAGATGTGATCTTCTTGTCTAGCCATTTGGCTTCAAGTTTTTCCGATTGCGTTGATTCGCTGAAGATATTAAGAATTAGTCTCTTTCGATCGCTGATTAATTTGTTGAAAGCGTTACGTTTATCCTTGTCATACGGAACTTTAGGATTGATGCCTTCTGTTTTTGCATCCCAGATTTTGGGATCGATGGTAATTTCACTGGTGTGGAAAAATTGTCCTACACGTCCATCTGATAGTCTGAAACGAACTTTCGCAGCTACATTTTTTGTTTTTGATACCCGAATAAATGCTTTAATTGTTGCCATGAAATTGGTGTTTTTGGCAGGCTTGCACAAAATTTGCACAACCAATCTCTGAAAGTGCCGAAAATTGGGCATCTCAGACAAATTTGCTTGCACAAAATTTGCACAACACGTATCATTTCTAAGCCTAACCAGTTAATAATTCTAATTTTTCACGGGTTAGAATTATTTTGTGTATTGCTGCGTAAGATATACATAATCAGTGCTTTGAGGCATTAGCTCAGTTGGTTTAGAGCATTACCTTGACAGGGTAGGGGTCGCTGGTTCGAATCCAGCATGCCTCACAAAAAAGGAAGATTGCAATGTGCAGTCTTCCTTTTTTCAATCTGAAAATTTCTTTGTTATTATTCAGAAAAATGGTTGGTACTGTAATACCCCATTTCCTGAATGATTTTTCCTTCTTCGTTGAAAGAATGCGACAACATTAAAGGGGCGCTTACTCTTTTGCCACTTTCCTCTTCTGTGTAAGAATACTCCCACCATGAATATACTACAAAACCGTCGTTCAATTCATAATAAATACAGTCAGGATATCCAATCTGTTCAAAGTGATAATCCTTTCTTTCTCCAAAATGCTCTTCGATGAATTTGGCTCTGGTATCCAGATCGATGGATTGATCCCAGCCGGTTTCCAAACTGCTAAAACGAGCATTTTCATCGTAAAAGGACAAGACCGTTTCAAGATCTTCAGCAGTATATGCATTTATAAGCTTTCTTAATGTAGTTATATACGGGTGATCAATATACACTGTTCCGTTTTCCCGGGTACGTGCTGCATTTCGGATATCTTCGAAGACATCGTTATTATAGTATTGTATAAAGGCTCCAATTTTGCCTTCGTCGTTAAATGAATAGAGGCAGTGTAAATGCAGATCCAGATTTATACCCGATTCTTTGTGAGTTCCGGTAAGAAGCAACCAATCCTGTACCCATATATTTCCATCATCATAATCGATGGCATCGGCATAAGCTCCCGGTTCATCTTCAACTTTAAAATTCTCAAAATTTTCACTCCACCAACCTGAGTTGTTACCAAAATTTTCGGCAGTTGTCCGCCAGTCGTTACCGTTCCTGATGATCATTATGGAATCGGCAAAAAAGGTTTTTACCTTTTCCTTATCACCATTCTTTAAAGCATCCCACAAAGCCCTTGTTTTATCAATGGTTTCATGTTCATTGTAAACCGTACCGTTTTTCTTTTGAGCGAAAGATGTGCTTACAAAAAGACACAGGATTAACATTACAGCAAAATTCTTCATAATTGTTTTTTTAGTTAATAATTTTAAAAAAACTCCGGAGAATCCTACTTAATTGGGTAAAATAAGATACCGAATTTACAAATTCCCCTTCCAACATGAAAATTATGGGATTATATTTTTAATTGATAATCAGATCGATACGTGGGGTTGGATCCTGTTTTGTAAAAATAGTTCAGATAAAACCCTGCTAATCAAAAGAATATAAGATAATAAAATCTTAAAATAATTTATCGAATAAATTTTGCGTTTATTCGAATGGCATTTCGAATAAAGACAATGTTCAGTATTTTAAGCAGCTGATGACCGATTTTAATATCAGTAGTTTTGTGTTAAATTTAAATCTGATTAGAACCAACGAAAATATTAATTATGAAATCGCGCAGAAACTTTATTGCCACCTCGGTTGCAGCCGGAACAGGAGCCTTGGTTTTACCAAACATTATATTCGCAGAAAATGGATCTGTTACATCGCCGGAGCTGGAAGGTAAAAAGGTTCTTTATGTTTATGGAGGCTGGCCAGGGCACGAACCCACAGAATCAGTTGATTTATTTGTTCCATGGCTGAAATCAGAAGGAGCTGAAGTTGTGATTTCCGATTCTTTGGATGCCTACCTTGATGAGGAATTGATGCAATCGCTGGATTTGATTATTCAGATATGGACAATGGGAACGATTACCAATGACCAGGAAAAGGCTTTGCGCGCTGCGGTTATAAGAGGAGTTGGTTTGGCTGGCTGGCATGGAGGTACCGGTGATTCGTTCCGGAATAACACCGAGTACCAGTTTATGGTGGGCGGTCAATGGGTAGCACATCCGGGAGGTGTAATTGATTATTCGGTGCAGATCACCGATAAGAAAGATCCGGTTACGAAAGGACTCAGCAATTTTAATATGCACTCCGAGCAATATTACATGCACGTCGATCCAAATGTAAAAGTGCTTGCTACTACAACTTTTACTGATGAGAACGCCTCGTGGATTGGTGGAAGTGTGATGCCGGTTGCCTGGAAGAAATATTACGGGGATGGACGTGTATTTTACTCCTCACTTGGACATGTAATGAGTGACTTTCAAGTTCCGGAAGCTTTTGAGATCATTAAACGGGGAATCCGTTGGGCAGCCGAAAGTAAATACGAGCCCAAGGAAAAATGGGTGAGCCCGGTGTATAAACGCTAGCTTCTTTTTCCCACATGAGTTTATTACAAATCCTAAGTTTGGGATTGAATGTGAATTTTCTTCAGTGGTTGAAAAAGCAGAACGACTTCACAGTTGGGGGAAAGAAACTGGAATTAAGATTTGAGCTTAGATGGGGAAACTTAAATTTTGGATGTACGTATTAATCATGTTTCCAGGTATATTAATACGATTTTTCGATACAAAAACAATCTAAATTATATTCCTATGAGAATTGCTGTTTTTGTGTATGGAACACGTGGTGATGTTCAACCCATGCTTGCTTTATCAATCGGGCTGGCAGAAAAAGGACACCAAATTGTTTTTATTGCAAATCCCGAAAACGAAGAAATGGTGAAAGATTTTGGTTTTTCATTTGTTCCTTTTGGACCTAATGTAAAAGAACAAATCAGGCAAAATGCTTTAATGAAAAGATCACCAACAAAAAATTCACCTTCTGCTATGAAGGAATTTAAAACATACATTGGCGATCAACTGAATTTACTGCCTGATATAATAAGGGGTTCAGATTTGATCTTAAACGCCGGACTGGGAATGGGTGTTGCAAGTGCTGCAGACATTGCGAATGTTCCTTACCGCTTTGTTATTTTCTATCCGACCTTGCTGGGACCAGGAAGTTCAGCCACTATTTTGAAGCGGATGAAAGTTGCCTTGATGGTATTTATGGCCAATTCGATATTGAAAAGTTTTATCAATAAGAAACGATTGGAAGCTGGCCTTGATCCGATTAAAAGTGTTCCGGACAGCTATGCAGGAGAACATGTGATTGTAGCAGCGGAAGAGGCTTTGAATAAAGTGAATGAAGGAGTAAAAGCGAAATATACACAAACAGGATACTTGTTCCTTCCTGTTAAAAATAAGTTGCCAAAGAAAGTGGAGGATTTCATTGTATCCGGGACACCGCCTGTTTTTATCGGTTTCGGAAGTAACCCTATTTATTATCCGCAGGAGTTGACACAGATGTTTAACAGAATTGCAGAAAGTACCGGGCAACGTTTGATTGTCTCAAAGGGTTGGGCTGATTTAATAAACTCTGAATCATCTTCAGATGTTTTATATGTGGATGATATTTCATATGAATTACTATTCCCTAAAATGGCTGCCATCATTCATCATGGAGGAACAGGTACCATGGCTTACGCAGCACGAGCCGGAATTCCACAGGCAGCTTTCCCGTTTATGGCCGACCAGTTTATAAACCGCGATCAGATCTTTAAATTACAAATTGGACCCAAAACCTTCGACTTTAAAAAAATGACGGAGAAAGAAATTGTTGCAGCAATTCGGGATTGTGTAAGCAATGATTTGTACAAGAGGCGGGCGGTTGAGATTTCGGAAAAGATACATGAGAAAGATGGTCTGAAACTGACAGTTCAACTTATTGAAGAAGAATTTAATACAACGGGTTAATGGCAACAAAAAAACCGCTCTTTCTGAGAACGGTTCTTTTTTAATTATGCTTGTCCCGTCCTGGAATAAGTTGACACAAAAACGACTTATTATGGGAATACCAACAAAAACGAGGAAAAAGCGTACACAGCGCGATTACAACATGGGCTTTAAATTATCAGTAATTGCCCAGGTTGAACAAGGTGAAATGACTTACAAACAAGCCCAGCGAATTTATGGAATCCAAGGGAGGAGTACCGTTTTGGTTTGGCTCCGGAAACATGGTAACTTAGACTGGAGTAAACCACAGATTCATTTTATGCCAAGTCCACAAAGAAAAGAAACTCCGGCCCAAAAGATCAAGCGACTGGAAAAGGAACTTGCCGATGAGCGTATCCGGAACAAGATCCTGAATACGATGATCGACATCTCAGATCAGCAATTTGGAACAGCAATCCGAAAAAAGTATTTAGCCAAACAATCCGGAGACTCCAGCAAACAGGGCAAGTAAGTTTAGCCTGCAGTTGCAGATTGTTTGGTGTCAGCAGACAAGCTGTTTACCAGTTGGAACAGCGGAAAGCACAGCGACAGAAAGAGCTTTCACAGATACGACCACTTATCCGGGATGTGAGGATGAAAATGCCCCGCCTGGGAACCCGGAAACTGTACTATTTACTGAAAAATGATTTTGATTCATTGCAGATCAAGATCGGAAGGGATCGCTTATTTGATTATTTACGTTCAGAAAATTTACTGATAAAACCCAAAAAGAATTATACAAAAACCACTCACTCCAAACACTGGTTGCATAAACATCCTAACCTGCTGCAGGGATTTACTCCTGAACGGGCAGAACAGGTGTTTGTCAGTGACATAACCTATGTCAAGAGCAGAGAGCGCACTCACTATCTTTCGCTTGTTACGGATGCCTTTAGCCGAAAGATCATGGGCTACCAGGTAAGTGATAATCTAAATACCGAGAACATGCTAAGTGCCCTGAAAATGGCCGTTCGAAACCGTAAAACCCAACTGCCATTGATTCACCATTCCGACCGGGGGCTTCAATATTGCGCAGCAAGCTATCAGGATCAATTAGATGCAAACTCAATTACACCATCGATGACTGATGGGTATGATTGCTATCAAAATGCCCTGGCAGAAAGAATCAACGGGATATTAAAGCAGGAGTTTTTAATTGAAATCTGTAATAATAAAAAGGAGTTGGAGAAGCTGGTTGAACAATCAGTTCACATTTATAATGAAATGAGACCTCACTTGAGTTTGAAAATGAAAACTCCTAATTTAGTACATGAAAAAACCGTTGAGGCTAGCCTCAACGGTTTCAATAAATATCTTTAAAAATCTGTCAACCTATTTTAGGACGACTCATTTGAAATAATTTAGTCCTGTTTATCCAGTTCTTTCCAAGCAAGTGCACTTGCTCCAACAATGGCAGCATCGCCCGGTTTAAGTTTCGAAGGCAAAATTTTAATTTTGTCCTGGAAAATTGGCAGAAGATGTTTCTCCATGTGTTTTTTAGTGGGTTTGAATATGTAATCGCCGGCTGCAGTTGGCCCGCCAAACAGGAATATTGCTTCAGGACTCAAATGATGAACTGTATTTGCCAATCCCAGTCCCAGCCATTCACCGGTTTTTTCAAAAACTTCCAGGGCAATTTTGTCGCCTTTTTCAGCGGCTTCAAAAATCATTTTCGAATCGAGTTCCTTAAATGATTTGTCTGCCAGCAAACTGTCGTTGGCATTGTATTTTGCCATCAGCTCAAATGCGGTCCTTTTCATTCCGGGAGCCGAGCAATAGGCTTCCAGATGTCCGCGAGCAGAACAGCCACAAAGTCTTCCGTCCGGAATGAGTACAGTGTGTCCACATTCGCCGGCAAATCCGTCATGTCCGTAAACCAGGTCACCGTTTACAACAAGACCGCTTCCAACGCCGGTTCCCAGCGTAAACATGACAAAGTTTTTCATTCCTTTTGCACCACCGTAGATCATCTCACCAAGAGCGGCAGCATTGGCGTCGTTGGTCAACGCAATGGCTTCCATGTCGGGGAAATGTTTTTGTAACAGTTCAACAAAAGGAACCATGCCCTGGAACGATAGATTTGGCGCATATTCAATGGTACCGCTGTAATAGTTCCCATTTGGAGCCCCAATACCTATACCAAGTATTTCCAGGTCTTCGTTTAAAAGTTTTACCGATTTGATTAATTCCTTAATGGCAGCAGAGAGGTCAGAAATGTAGAGATCGATGTCTCCGTGTGAGGGAGTCGCAATATTATCTTTTACCATCACATTTCCTTCGGCATCCACAACACCGATAGCGGTGTTTGTTCCGCCAATGTCAACACCAATTGTAACTTTTTTCATCGTGTAACTGTTATTTTAGATTTCAGATTGATCAATTTTATTGTGGTTGAGCAAAATTAAAAATATTATGCAATTTTGGAAGAGCAAATGCTGCGAATAGCTTAATAAATAAGGAATAAAAATTGGACTTAACTTTTTTTAATACAGAATCTTGTAATTTTGCAGCGCTTGTTTAAATCGAATGGGACAGCTTTAGATATTAATGAAAAAATTGAAGGAAATTATCGTTTCTGTGTTGGGGTGGATATTACTGGCACCTGTATATGTTTACAAATATGGCATTTCGCCATTCACTCCGGCCTCATGCAGGCACGTTCCTACTTGTTCGGAATATGCGGTACAGGCCATAAAAATACATGGGCCTTTCAAGGGATTTGTGCTTACGTTCAAACGAATTTCGAAATGTCATCCTTGGGGAACACAAGGTTACGATCCGGTACCACCTAAAAGTCCCAAAAAGTAAAAGACTTAGCGAGCAAAGGCCGTAAATAAAAACATAAAACTAAATTTGCAGCTTGTTGTTCTATGGAGAACATTAAAAATCAGACTATCATGAAACAATTGATACTTGTTCTTTTTGCCGTACTGCTTTTAACAGCCTGCGGTACAAAAACTTCAAAAGACCAAAACGAAGAAGCTCAGGTGATAACGATCAGCATTTTACCTCAGCGCACTTTTGTTCAGAAAATTATAGGTGACGATTTTGAGGTGAATTTACTGATTCCACCCGGCTCGAGTCCGGCTGCTTATACGCTACGTCCATCGCAGTTGAAGGATATCGCAAAATCATCAATTTGGTTTCGTATCGGTTACATCGGTTTCGAGCATTCGTGGAAAGACAAGGTCGCGGAAGCCAATACGGATATGAAAGTAGTTGACC
>Ga0207717_100109_pt1 | contig 14237 bp, 6 predicted proteins | sample TtanPargueraPR_2_FD_187745 | JGI IMG/M metagenome (GOLD analysis project Ga0207717, IMG submission 187745) | Aerobic enrichment media microbial communities from Bioluminiscent Bay, La Parguera, Puerto Rico - Tt and P2 (2) (SPAdes) | ecosystem: Environmental > Aquatic > Marine > Unclassified ...
ACTTCAAAAAAACACCTACTAGATATTTAAAACGAGAATCAACATCCTTTTGATTTTTTAATGGTGGTAAAGGTTCTAGCTTAGGGATCCGCAAATTTGGCAAGGCAGGAGTCAGCTTAGCATCATCTGGTTCTTTCTTGGCTTCCTCGGCTTTATAAACACGAGTTACGTCGCCTTTATCAGAAGTTTTCATTTCAGATGATACGTCTTCAGGTTCTCCTTCAGCATGAAGAACTTGATAACCAAATAGAAGACATAACATTAAACTGAATTTTAGCCATTTCACCACTATCAATATCGACCAGATTAAGCATCTCTTTATTAAAAAGAAGAAAAACTCAAATTAATTTCATACCCTCATTCGCATTTTCTCAAAAACTGGCTTATATGTTTATTCCTCACAAAGATGGAAATGACCTCATTACTTAAAATTTCTTCATAGCATGGAACTTGTTCCATAGGGATAAACCACAAGACACTAAAAAACGGCTCCGTATAAGGAGCCGTTTTTTGCAATTCATATAAAAGGGTTCTTAAGCTTCTTCTTCATCTACATTAACGACTTTAGAAACACCAATTAGCTTGTCTCCCTTTGCGAGGTTAATCATACGCACACCCATTGTGGTGCGGCCAATAACACGCGCTTCATTCACACGAGTGCGAACGGCCTGGCCTCCCTTCGTAAGAAGCATGATTTCATCTTCTTCACGGACACTTAAAGCACCAGCAACGCCGCTTGTCTTGATGGCGATAATACCACTACCACCACGACCTTGTTTGCGATATTGATTAAATTCGGTGCGTTTTCCTTGACCATTTGCTCCTGCAATAAAGAGCGTGGAATCTCCATCCACGACTTCGATAGTCACAACGTAGTCATCCTTACCCTTCAGGGTAATACCTTTCACACCACGAGTCGCACGCCCTTGATCACGCAAATCAGATTCACCAAAGCGGATACTCATTCCCTTACGGGTAATCATGACAAGATCGTCTTCGCCACTGGTTAATTGAACCCCAATAAGATGATCACCTTCATCAATATTAATACCAATGATACCTCCCTTACGGAAGTTCTTGTAATCACTTAATTTAGTCTTCTTAACAACACCTTTGGAAGTCGCCATTACGAGGTGCTGTTCACCTTCTTCAAAGCCCTTAACAGGAATCATTGCTGCAATGGTTTCATTCTTTTGCATCTGAAGAACGTTTACAACAGCACGCCCCTTGGCCACGCGAGTGCCTTCAGGAATGTCATAAACTTTTTCCACATATACACGGCCATTGTTCATAAAGAACATCATGTAATCATGCGTACTGGCCGTAAAGAGATGTTCAATGAAGTCCTCGTCATGCTGGCCGGCACCGATAACACCCTTACCTCCACGCTTTTGCGAGCGATAGGAACTAACAGGGGTGCGCTTAATAAAGCCCTTGTGCGTCAAAGTAATAATACAACCCTCATTCGCAATGAAGTCTTCCATACGGAACTCACCTTCGGCCTCAATAAATTGAGTGCGACGGGCATCAGCATACTTTCCTTTAAGCTCCATCAGCTCTTCCTTAATGACTGCAAGAAGCTGACTTTCATTTTCCAAGATATCAGACAATTCAGCGATGGTTTTAATGAGCTCCAAATACTCTGCTTCAATCTTGTCACGCTCCAAACCAGTTAACTGATAAAGGCGCATATCCAGGATAGCATTCACTTGGCGCTCACTGAGAGGATATTTTGCACTCAGTTTTTGCTTGGCTTCCTCACGATTGGAACTGGCACGAATAATACGAACAAAATCGTCTAAGTTATCCAATGCAATCTTGTAACCTTCAAGAATATGAGCGCGCGCTTCTGCCTTAGCCTTACGGAAAGCGGTGCGACGGTAAATCACTTCACGACGGTGATCCACATAGCACTCCAACATTTCCTTGATGTTCATTTCCTTTGGACGGCGATTTACCAAAGCCAAAAGAATAACACCAAAGGAACTTTCCAAAGCCGTATGCTTAAAGAGTTTATTAACAATCGGACGAGCAATTTCACCACGTTTCAGTTCGATAACGATACGGGTGTTTTCGTCAGATTCGTCGCGCAAGTCACTAATACCTTCAATTACCTTATTTTGAACAAGATCAGCAATCTTGGTAACAAGGTTGGCGCGGTTCACGTTGTAAGGAATTTCCGTAACAACGATTTGCTCCTTACCCCCCTTAAGCTCTTCTGTATGCAAAAGACCACGAACTTTAACGATACCGCGACCTGTGCGCATGTATTTATTAATACCTTCACGCCCAACAATCACACCACCAGTCGGGAAATCAGGCCCAGGCATAATCTTCATGATTTCATCAATAGAAATCTGAGGATTATCCAACAATGCACAGGTGCAATCGATTAATTCGCCCAAGTTATGAGGTGGGATATTTGTAGTCATACCCACAGCAATACCTGTGGAACCATTCATCAACAGACTAGGCAAGCCAGATGGTAAAACGGAAGGTTCAGTTGTTTCCTCATTATAGTTGGGAACAAAATCAACTGTATCTTCATCCAGATTACGCAGCATTTCCTCTGCCTGACGAGTAAGACGACATTCCGTATAACGGTAAGCAGCAGGAGGATCACCATCAATAGAACCAAAGTTACCTTGAGGATCCACCATCGGTGTCCTCATAACCCAGTTCTGAGCCTGACGAACCAAAGTGTCATATACAGCTTGGTCGCCATGAGGGTGATAAATACCAATTACATCACCAACTACTTTAGCGCACTTATTAAAGCCACGATTGTGAAGCATTCCCTGACGCAACATAGAATAGAGGATACGTCGCTGAACTGGTTTGAGGCCGTCGCGTGCATCCGGCAGAGCGCGGGAAATAATTACCGACATAGAATAGTCGATATAGGAGCGCTCCATCACATCGACGATGTTTGTAGGAACGAGTGTTTCGTTTTCAGTATACATCTTGTGAGGATTAAAGGGTTATACGTCTAGGTTACTGGTATTCAGCGCATTGTCTTCAATGAATGCTCTTCGAGATGGAACATCATCCCCCATCAGCATGGAGAATACCTGCTCCGCTTTCGCAGCATCATCAATGTTAACCTTTAACAAACGACGCTTTTCTGGATCCATAGTTGTTTCATACAACTGCTTCGGATTCATCTCACCAAGACCTTTGTATCGTTGAATATTAAGACCTTGACGGCCCAGTTCACGAATTTGCTTGGTAATTTCCAAAATAGAATGGAGGCCTATAACGTTCTCCTTTTTCTCATCTCCGTGATTTTCAATCAAATGATAACGGGCTTCATCAGTTGGTCCCCAAGTAGAAACATCCAAACCAATTTTGGCTATTTCATTAAGCAACTTGGTCATACCGGCGGCTTCGTAAATTTCATGAACACGAATGCGCTGATTCACTGTGATACCATTATCCTGAGTTACTGGACGAGTAATACTCTCCTCGTAAATGTCATCAATACCATGATCAATGTAAAAACGAGAACGGGCTTCATCATCCTTTATATATTCAAATGCCTCTTCATTCCCAGTACGAATGCGAGCAACATACTTAGGAAGGAGATTCTTCTCATCATGCTGATCCAAGTAATCTGTCAAAGGACAACCAAAGCGTGTTACGCCCTGTCCATATTGCTCCAGCTTGGTGCAAGCCTCAACAATTCTATCAATCTTAGCAGGTGTAAAACGGTGATCATCGCGAATACGAACCAAAGTAACATCTTCAGAACCAAGTTCGATGAGGATGCGGTTCATCTCGTCATCGTTCTGAATATACTGTTCACGGCGTTTACGCTTAATCTTATATAAAGGTGGTTGCGCAATATATACATAGCCACGTTCAATAAGACCACGCATCTGGCGATAGAAGAATGTAAGCAACAACGTAGCAATGTGCGCACCGTCAACATCAGCATCACACATAATTACAATTTTTTGATAACGAGCTTTATCTCCATTAAAAGCACCGTCACCTTCGTGGTCTCCGATACCCGTGCCACAGGCAGTAATAATAGTGCGAATTTCGTTGTTGTTCAGCACCTTATCAATACGGGCTTTTTCCACATTAATAAGCTTACCACGAATAGGCAAAATAGCTTGGTAGCGACGATCACGCCCCTGTTTAGCAGAACCACCGGCAGAGTCACCTTCCACAATGAAAAGCTCACACAACGTCGGGTCTTTTTCAGAACAGTCTGCCAGTTTACCCGGAAGCCCACCTGCATTCATCACGCTCTTACGAACGGTTTCACGAGCCTTGCGGGCTGCTTCACGAGCACGAGCTGCATTTAAGCTCTTATCGATGATCTTCTTAGCATCACCTGGAGTCGTCTCAAAATGATAACGTAGTTGCTCACCGACAATACGCTGAACAATCCCATCCACTTCCCCATTGGAAAGTTTGGTTTTCGTCTGTCCTTCAAATCTCGGTTCAGGAACTTTAACGGAAACAACCGCAGTCAAGCCTTCACGAACATCGTCTCCGGATAGATTTGGATCTTTTTCCTTAATTAGGTTATTAGCCTTACCAAAACTGTTAATAACACGAGTCAATGCTGTGCGGAAACCGGAAAGATGTGTTCCCCCCTCAACATTATGAATAGAGTTCGCGTAAGCATAAATCTGGTCGGAATAGCTGTCATTGTATTGCAGAGCGATATCCACAATAATTTGAGCACCATCCTTGTCAGTATCATCGGCAGGGGCATGACCACTGAAAGAAATGATATTAGGATGAACGACATTCTTGGAACGGTTCAGAAAAGCCACATATTCAGAAATACCTTCCTTAAAAAGAAAACGTTCGTTCTTATTTACGCGTTCATCAGAAAGTAAAATTGAAACCCCTGGATTGAGGAAGGCGAGTTCACGCAAACGCTTTGCCAGAATATCCCACTTAAATTCACGAGTTGTCAGGAAGATTTCAGGGTCAGGCATGAAAGTTTCACGAGTACCTGTCTTTTTAGTATCCCCTACTATCTTCATTTCTGAGGTCTTTTTACCACGAGAAAAAGAAATGAGATAGACTTTTCCATTTTTACGAACCTCAGCCTCAAACCATTCGGAAACAGCATTCACACACTTGGCACCAACACCGTGCAAACCACCGGAAACCTGATAAGCGCCTTTGCCAAACTTACCACCGGCATGCAGATTCGTAAGCACGAGCTCCAGAGCAGGCATCTTATATTTGGGGTGCATATCCACAGGAATACCGCGACCATCGTCTTCCACAGAACAGGCACCATCCAAATGGATTGTCACCTTTACTTCTTTACAGTAACCAGCCAATGCTTCGTCGATAGCATTGTCTACCAGTTCAAAAACACAGTGGTGCAGCCCTCGTTCATTGGTATCCCCAATATACATATCAGGGCGCTTACGCACACCTTCCAGACCTTCCAGCTTCTGAATTTTTGAAGCGTTATACTCGTCTTGAGGGGCTTGCTTTTTCGAAGGGTTCTTTTCTGTCATGAAAAATCAAATTGTATTAAAAATAAAGAACCCCCGCTTCACGGGGGAAAGTGATTACAATCTCCATTTTTGCGAATAAAAAGACAAGCGAAAAATACACGTATAGGGGTATACATAATAAACAATCGCCCTTTCAGGGGCCTTAGAACAATAATTTGTAAAAAAAAGCTTCGCATTTACCTCCATACAAATCACCCGTCCTTGCAAAAGGGATCAAACACCATATTACAATATAATATGCACCGCGCTCTCCTGCTTTGCGAATGGTTCATTCTATTCATCTTAACACCAATCATTCTTTGGCTGGAAGTCATCCCAATCCGCCCGCTATGGCTCATGCCTATCCCTCTGATTTACTGTTTAGCGGTGTTTTTTCTCACAAAAATGCAACATAATGAAGCCGCGCCACAAGGCGCTTACAAAAAAACGCTGCTTCAGGCTATCCCAATCATGGTAGTATTGGTAATTACAGCCTACCTCATAAGCCCGGTGAATTTTTTTATTATTCCCAGAAAAATGCCACTACTCTGGGCTTTCATACTAATACTCTACCCTATCATATCAGCGCTACCGCAGGAATTTATCTACCGTCAGTTTTACTTTGAACGCTACAACGAGCTTTTTAAAGGCCACAACAGAATCATTTGGAGCAGCGCAATTACCTTTTCCTGGCTACACATCTTTTATCACAATTGGGTCGCAATCCTGTTTTCCTTTTTAGGTGGAGTCATCTTCGCTCACTCTTATCAAAGGACAAGATCACTCAAGCTAGTCTGGCTGCAACACAGCATCTATGGATTATGGATATTCACCGTAGGTCTGGGACACTTTTTCTTTCACCAATAAAAAATTGGTAAAAGCCCCTCCCAGCTCGTTGCAATTCCTTAAGAAAGGGATAACGTGTTTTATCACGATAAACATACCCCAAAATGGAATACAATGATCTAATAAAAAAACGGGGCACAGTCCGCTCCTTTAAAGACTCCCCCGTCCCCCCAGAAATAACAAGAAACATCCTGGAAGCAGGGAGCCTTGCCCCCTCTCAGAACGATTTACAGAACTGGATGTTTGGAGTCATTACAGACCCACAACAAAAACGAAAACTAGGCAGAGCCACCCAATCCAACTGGACAAGCAAAGCTCCTTTGATGATTGCCGTATGCTCTCATCTTAATCTACACAATAGTGGTCATGAAGATGACTTTAGTATGGAAGTAGATTCCCTACGGTTTACACCCAAGTTTATAAACCATCTATGCAATTTTGGTATGGATAGATGCGTAAGCAAGTTATGGGTAAACAATGCCGCACTACCTGCCTTAGTACAAATGCACTTGGCTGCACAAAACGAAGGACTAGGAAGCTGTATTGTCAGTCACTTAGATATAGATAAAGCCAGTAAATCCCTAAAACTCCCCCCCGACTGGGCTTGCATGTTTCTTTTTCTCGCAGGTTATACAGAAGAAAACAAACCGCCTGTCCCAGTTCTCAAAGTAGAAGGTATTACTTTTAAAAACTACTGGACTGAAAGCTATTTTTAAGAAAACAAGACACAACTCCTTCAAAATATTAATATAGAAAAACCAAAAAAATAGAAAAACGGCATTTAAACGATCGTTCACAACGTTAACCCACTAAACTCCATACATTAACAGAAGACAGAACGTTCCCTTCTGCTACAAATCAAATAGTTAGGTTACTCACAAAACAACTATATGACTTGCAAGGTAATATGATTCTGGTAAAAGCTTCGCCCTCAGGTTTTTTTAATAAACCTCAAAGACAATTAAGGGGAGTAATATATGCGTAGTTCTTATCGACACACCAAGGTAATCTTCACCATAGGGCCGGCAACAGACGATGAAGAAACTCTGGAAAAACTGGTACGCGCCGGAGTAGACATCTGTCGCTTCAATATGGCACATGCCACGCACGATTATGTACGTGACACGGTTGCACGCTTACGAAAAGTCTGCGAAAAAGTAGAACGCCACGTTAGCGTCATGGTGGATATTAAAGGCCCGGAAATCCGCACAGGAGTTGTTCCATACGCACTTGATCTTGAACCGGGAAACAAAGTAGATTTCTATGTAAACCCAGATGATGCAAAGGATCTGGAGCAGGATGGCGCTTACGCAATTACCGTAAACTATCCAGGACTGGCAAAAGATGTTGTCGTAGGAAACACCGTATTAGTTGATTCCGGCCTTATACGCATGAAAATTCTTTCCAAGGACGAAAAACGCGTCCGCTGTGAAGTCCTCACACCAGGCCCCTTGGGAAATCGACGCCACATTAATTTACCAGGCGTAAAAGTAAACCTTCCCTGCCTCACTGAGAAAGATAAAAACGATATTAAACTCAGTATTGAATGCAACGTAGAATTCTTTGCTCTTTCCTTCGCTCGTGAAGCCGATGATCTGCGCGTAATGCGCCGCTTCATAGCAGAACACGACTCTCAAGCGCACATAATTGCCAAAATCGAAGACCAAAGTGCAGTTTCCAATTTAGATGCAATTGTTGATGCTTCAGATGGGCTAATGGTTGCTCGTGGTGATCTTGGAATAGAAATACCTTATGAAGATTTGCCAGTGGTTCAAAGGCGTGCGGTGCAAACATGCCATCGGCAGGGTAAACCGGTAATCATTGCTACTCATATGCTTGAAAGCATGATTTCCTCCCCTATGCCTACTCGTGCTGAGATTACCGATGTGGCCAATGCAGTTTACGAACAGGCCGACTGCGTTATGCTCAGCGGAGAAACTACGATAGGTAAATATCCAGTAGAATGCGTAGAAGTATTGAACCGTATTATTCGTAAAACAGAGTTGGGACAAGGACCTCTCTATAACGAAAACGTACGCTTAATTACTCCAAAAGCAAAAATGCTACGCAGTGCCGTTGTTCTGGCATCTGACATGGCAGGAGCCCCTATTGTTGTATTTACCCGCCGCGGTCAAATGGCCCAAATACTGAGCTCTCTACGTCCTCGCAACAGCCCAGTATACGCATTCACCAGCGATAATCTCGTTTTCAAGCAAATGCTTCCACTTTGGGGCATCGAACCCTTCCTTCTCGAATTTGACGATGATCCGGAAGAAACCGTTCAGAAAGCATTTAAAGCATTACTGAAATATAGCTGGGTACGGCGCGGTGACAATATGGTCGTCATTACAAACAGTAAAATACGAGACCGTTTTGTAGACACCATTCAAATACGAGTAGTTGAATAAAAAAGCAGCATCATTTTACAAAAAACCGAAGCACCAACATGCTTCGGTTTTTTTGTAAAAGAAACAAGAGACATGAAGTAAAACAACACTTCATAGACTCAGTTAATCATATTTGAGGATAAAAAAACTAGGAGCTAAAAAGGACCTAATAACAATCCTTGGCATTACTAATTTACTTCTATTTTCCTATTGAAAACAAGCACCTTACCAAAAGACAAAAGAAAGAATTCTTATTTAAGAATATTTGTTAACCTCTTTGTTCGCCGCCCCATACATTAGTGTGAACAATTATAACATTAACTCAAAGGTAAAAAAGAAGATCATCTTCCGGTTACCAATAAAATGTAACTATTTTTTACGCAGTTAGCTCTAACTCGTAGAGAAGATACAACCAAACAAAACAGTCATACTCTAACACCCCTAAGCACCCTAAATTCTTAGAGCAAGGGTATGACACCTTATGGGTTCACCCGAGCCCCAAATAGATAAATATCTATTCCGATATGAAATCAAACCAAACGAAAAAGTACCGGAAGGCAGCTTTCTGCCTTGCAGGCATGATGTTAGCTCTGCCTGTACTAGCCCAAGATAATATAAACGAAGAAGAACTGGATGATGATATTCTTCTTCTGTCCCCATTCGAAGTTGAAGCAAGCAGCAACGTAGGGTACCTCGCAACTCAAACTCTCGCCGGAACTCGTATTAAAACTGACCTCAAAGACGTAGGTTCCGCAATCTCTGTTGTCACCAAGGAAATGCTCCAAGACACTGGTGCAACCGACAACGCAAGCCTCTTGTCTTATACAACCTCAACTGAAGTGGGCGGAGCACAAGGGAATTTTACTGGAGTATCTGATAGCAGTACATACTCAGAAAACAGCACTTTATTAGCCCCTCAAAGCAATACACGTGTTCGTGGCCTTACTTCTGCTGACAACACACGTGATTATCTCCTGACAAACATTCCATGGGATAGTTACAATACAGAACGCGTCGATATGCAGCGCGGCCCAAATGCGATACTATTTGGTCTCGGGAGCCCTGCTGGCATTATCAATACATCTCTCAACACAGCTAACTTCAACGGAAATCATGGAAACGTAGAAGTACGCTTTGATAAAGAAGGAAGCCGCAGAGCAAGTGTAGACTACAATCAGGTTATCCTTGAAGATGAATTGGCAATACGCTTCGATGCACTTTACAACGACACGCGCTACAAACAAAAACCAGCCTATAATCTGGATAAACGTGTCTATGTTGCTGCGCGATATGCACCTCACTTTTTACAAAGTGAAAATGTAGATACTACCATTCGAGTTAATTATGAGAATGGAACAATCAGTGCAAATCGCCCACGTTCTCTTCCTCCTATGGATTTAGTAACCCCTTGGTTCAATGAACTAAACCAGCAAGGTTACGATCCAGTAGATGCATACACACAACCAGATGACAGCCAAGCTGGTGCTGCACAAAGAACAAACAGCTACTCATACGATCAAGGAAACCTAAACCAAGGTTATCAGCCTTGGATGACGGGTGCCTACGGTGATGCTTATAGCGCTCCGATATGGGTTTACGGAAGCACTGATGGTTCCAGCACCCCATTTATCTATAACCCAAACAACATTACTAAAGATGGCTTGGCTGGATGGGCTGCGAATACTGTAGACGGAAATGTTTCTGGGCTCCCATTCTCACGAGATCCTCAAATCGTAAGTTACTCCACTTATGCCAAAAATGCACGACTTGATGGAGCATACGACGGCATTTATAAGGACAAAGTTCTTCAAGATCCTAGCTTTTTCGATTTCTATCATAACTTGATCGATGGAAACAACAAAGAAGAACACCAGGATTTCGAGACTTTCAATTTCAACCTGAGCCAGAACTTCTTTGATAATCGCTTCGGATATGAAGTTGTTTACGATAAACAAGATTATACAGAATGGACACAAAGCTTCCTGAATTCTTGGAATACAGCAATTGCAGTAGATATTCGCTCAAATCTTGCGGACGGATCAGCAAATGCTAATTTTGGACGTCCATACGTATTCAATCGTATGAACTACAACAATACATCTAATGATGTAGATCGTGAAAGCTACCGTTTCACAGCAACAGCTGATCTAAGAGCAAGCGATTTCTTTGAAAAAGGTTCCCTTGTAGAAAGAATCTTAGGACATCATAATTTTACAGCTCTCTTCAGTCGTGATACAAAAACAACAGATTCACGTTCTTGGAAAAGAGCAACGGTATCCAGTGGTTGGTCAGAGTTTTCTGGGAAAAATGACTTTTCCCAAGGAGACACAGATACAAATATGGTTGTTTATCTAGGAGACTCGATGCTAGGCCAAGCTTTTGCAAATCAAAACCTCAGCGGCTTAAGCGACCTGATGCTACCAACAAGCGGAGAAGTTTATACTTGGGATGATACGTGGAATGCTACAGATGTAGCTCCAACAGATTGGTGGAACGAAGGAAGCAATTTCCAAGCGGAAAATCCTGACAACTATGTTGGATGGACAAAGAAAAGCGTTGGGGTAACAGTTACTTCCCTTGAAAACCGCGATCAAATGCTGAAAGATGCTCGCCTTGTAAAGAACCAAGTAAAATCTAAAGCTTTTATTTGGCAAGGTTATCTCTTTGAAGGCACAGTTATCCCAACATTTGGCTATCGCGAAGATACATCCAAAAGCTGGAGTCATTCTGCTTATAAAAACTCAAACAATAGAGCCATCGTAGATGAAGACTACGTTCTTGCAAATGACCCAGATGCAACGTTATCCGGGAATTCCAAAAGCTGGAGTGTAGTTGTTCACGCACCAAAGAGAATAACAAAATATCTTCCTTACGGTATCCAAGTTAGTGGATTTTACAATAAATCTGAAAACTTCCAACCAGACGCAAGTCGTGTCGATATTTTTGGAAAGCACATTGATGCACCTCAAGGAGAAACTCGTGACTATGGATTCGTCGTTTCTGCATTAGATAATAAAGTTAGCTTCAAGGTAAACTGGTTTAAGACCACGGTTACAGATGCAACTATTAGTGGTGGCATGGCTAGCGCAATGTGGAGCATCGGAGCCAACGAAGTTTATGCCACAAAATATGCAGAGTATACACTTCATGGTGAAGAAAATGGACTTCAAGACTGGATGTGGGATTGGAGCCAAAACATGATGAATTACAAAACCTGGACACCATTTTCCTCTGAAGAAGATGCTCGTGCTTTCGGGAAATATGTATCTCAACTTTACTTGGACAACTATCCAGATGAAGCGTTCATGAATACATGGGGCATTCGTAGTGATTTAAGAGATTATTTTGCTTCCAATACATCTGATGGATGGAATTTCAGCGTTACCGTACCAACTGGCCTTGCCATTACAAGTGACATGGAATCCACCGGTGTTGAATTTGAAGTATTCCTTCAACCAACCGACAATTGGAGCATAACAATGAATGCTGCCCATGTAAAAGCTCGTCGTTATAACTTGGCAACAAGCGTCCAAGAATGGATTGAAGAACGAGATGCAGTATTCCAAAGCGATGCAGGTTTGGTTAGATTGTGGGGAGCATCCAGCTCAACAACAATTAGAGACAACTGGAACAGCTCAGTTATGTCAGAATATAGCCTGTTTAAACTACAAGAAGACAGTAATACACCTGAATTACGTCCTTGGCGTTTGAACATCATAACCAATTACAACTTCACAGAAGGTTTTCTTGATGGCTTCAGTATTGGCGGTGGATTACGCTGGCAAGACCGTAATATCATCGGATATAAAAGCCACTTGAATTCAGAAACAGGTCACTATGTATACGACATAAACCAACCATACTACGGCCCAACTCAAACAGCATTCGATATGTGGATGGGATATCAAATGTCTCTCACAGATAAGATTGATTGGCGCATTCAATTAAATGTTCGTAATATGTTTGGTAAAAACAAGCTTATCCCAATTTCAGTTGAACCTGATGGTTCATGGGCTGCAGCTCGTATAGCAGAGTCAATGAATTGGACAATTACCAATACCTTCTCGTTCTAATTTGAATTAATTCAAAAATAGAATCCTTTAAAAACCCCGAAGAAAATTCTTCGGGGTTTTTCTTGTACAAAAGTAACATCACGTAAGCGTGTTAAACACGAGCATTCAGAGAATTACAAAAGATAAGATAAAAAAAACGACACTACCTGCAACCCTAATGAGAACATAGATCCATTATATACATCAATGTGAATATTTCTTTGATTAAATAAAATTATAAATATGAGAAAACATTGTGCTTTACCTCATATTAACCCCAGTAATCCCGCGTAATTCAGCAGACAAAGGCTTACTGGTATTACAGCAAACCATAGAACCCATTTACCTTAAAATGTTACTAAGACCTACAACACCTTAGATGCATACCGGGAAGATGTGTTCAAAATTGGCTGAATAAGCCAAAACTACAGTTAAAGATATCTATTCCGATATGAAATCGTATCAAACGACAAACTACCGTAAGGTAGGGCTTTGCCTTGCAACAATGGCAATTGCTCTGCCAGCTTTGGCACAGGATCAAAGCATTAACGAAGATGAACTCGATGACGATATTCTTCTTCTATCCCCATTCGAAGTTGAAGCAAGCAGCAACGTAGGGTACCTCGCAACTCAAACTCTCGCCGGAACTCGTATTAAAACTGACCTCAAAGACGTAGGTTCTGCAATTTCTGTTGTTACTAAGGAAATGCTCCAAGACACAGGAGCAACTGACAACCAAACCCTACTTTCTTACACAACAAACACTGAAGTTGGCGGCACATCCGGTAACTTTGCAGGTTTCGTAGGAGACAGTGGCTCTTTAGATGAAACAACATCTTTGATGCACCCTAACACGAACACCCGTGTTCGTGGCCTCACCTCAGCAGACAACACTCGTGATTATTTTGTTTCCGAAATCCCTTGGGACAGCTTCAACACAGAACGTGTTGATATGCAACGTGGCCCAAATTCAATCCTTTTCGGATTAGGAAGCCCGGCAGGTATTATCAACAGTTCAACAAACGCTGCCAATTTTGATAAGACCGGCGGCAACGTTGAAACCAAAGTGGACAGGTGGGGAACTTTCCGAGTAAGTGCTGACTATAATCAAATAGTACTTCCCGATGAACTTGCAGTTAGAGTTGATCTACTGAAAGACAATACTAAGTATCGTCAAAAGCAGGCATACGAAAATGATCAACGAGCATTTTTTGCAGCACGTTATGCACCTAAGTTCTTAAACACAGACAACGTCAATACTCAGTTAAAAGTTAACTACGAACATGGCGAGATAGATGCAAACCGTCCTCGCACAATGACTCCTGTAAGCACCTTGACCACATGGTGGGATGAGCTTGATCAGGCAGGTTACAACACCGCAGATGCATGGGCTGATGGTGGTGCTCTAGATGTTGACGGCGGCAATTACAATGCTTGGATCTCCGCTGCATTTGCCGATGCCTATGGCGGTATAACAG
>Ga0207717_100110_pt1 | contig 14232 bp, 10 predicted proteins | sample TtanPargueraPR_2_FD_187745 | JGI IMG/M metagenome (GOLD analysis project Ga0207717, IMG submission 187745) | Aerobic enrichment media microbial communities from Bioluminiscent Bay, La Parguera, Puerto Rico - Tt and P2 (2) (SPAdes) | ecosystem: Environmental > Aquatic > Marine > Unclassified ...
GGAAAAGACAAAAATGAAATAATACGGCAATCGGCGCAACAGGTCGTGCGTCCGATTTTTTTTGGTGTCCTCATCATTTTGATGGTGTATGTACCAATTATGACTTTCAGTGGAATGGAAGGAATCCTGTTTCGGCCAATGGCCATAACCGTGGCAGCTGCAGTGTTTGGTTCGCTACTACTGGCATTGATATTTGTTCCCGCAATTTCAGCCATTGTTTTTCGGAAGGGAGTTAGGGTGAGGAAAAACCGACTGATCAATTTTTTGAAACCTTGGTACACCCGGTCACTTTCCTACTACATGAGTCGCAAATGGTTTGTGGTTTCGGTGGCAGGTGTAATTTTTGCCGCTTCGGTTTTTCTGATGACTCGTCTTGGAACCGAATTCATTCCCGAACTCGATGAAGGATCCATACTGATTGAACAGGTGCGAATGCCTTCTGTTACGCTCGATGAATCGATCGAAAACGCCAATTGGCTGGGAGGAAAACTGGTACAGAACATTCCTGAGATTCAAACCGTGGTGCCCAAAACAGGGCGTTCCGATTTGGCCAACGACTGGATGGGTGTGCACCAGACTGACGTTTGGGTGATTTTGAAACCCACCGATGAATGGCGAAAAGGAATGACGAAGGAAGATATCATCCATCAGATCGAGCCTTATCTGGAAACAGAACCGGGACTGGTTTACAATTTTACACAGCCCATTGCCATGCGTGTTGATGAACTTACCAGTGGCGTAAAATCGGATCTGGCAGTAAAAATCTACGGCGAAGACCTCGATGTGCTGAGTCAGATTGGAGATAACATATCCGGGCTTTTACCCAAACTCGATGGAACCGACAATTATTATGTGGAACAAACGGTTGGTCAGCCCTACATTACCATAGAAATAAACCGCGAGGCTGTGGCTTCTTTTGGTTTGAATGTTGACGATGTCCAACAGGTAATCGAGGCTGGTATTGGTGGACAGGAAGTTGGACAGGTTTACGAAGGGCAACGACGTTTTGGAATTGTAGTGCGTTATCCGGAAGACGTCCGCGACCAGTTGCAAAAAATTCAGGATGTCCCGGTTCATCTGCCTAATGGGGGTTATGTTCCGTTAAAAAGAGTAGCCGATATTCTTTTGCAGGAAGGCCCGCGTGAGATCCAGCGCGAAAACGGATGGCGACGATTGATCGTTGGAATCAATATAGACGGTATTGACCTGGGAACTTATGTGGCCAATCTTCAGGCTGAAATAGACAGGGATGCAAACATCCCGGCAGGATACTTTATCGACTACGGTGGAACTTTTGAGAACCAGCGCCGGGCCATGCGTCACCTTTTGCTGGTGGTTCCCTTATCAATCTTTATAATTATCGGGTTGCTTTACCTGAATTTCGGTAAAATGAAATACGCCATTTTAATTTTACTGAACCTGCCCTTCGCATTGTCTGGTGGTATTTTTCTGCTATGGTTGCGCGGAATGTACTTATCGGTTTCGGCCAGTATTGGGTTTGTAGCTTTATTTGGGGTGGCGGTGCTCAACGGGATTGTTTTGGTCGATCACATAAACGAAATCAGAAAGAAGAAGAAAGGGGCGTTGATAGATCTGATTGTGGAAGGTTCGGCCGACCGTTTACGACCTGTATTAATGACGGCTCTGGTTGCCAGCCTTGGTTTTATACCGATGGCATTCAACACCGGCCCCGGATCGGAGGTACAGCGGCCACTGGCTACAGTAGTTATTGGCGGACTTATCACTTCAACACTGTTAACACTGATGGTGCTGCCCATTGTGTATCACTGGGTGGAAAACCGAAAAACAAAAACGAATAACTGATATTCTTTCAGATCCAACGAGGATTTGCAACCCTGCTTTTTTCTTCCCGTTATAAAGGGAAAGAAGATAGCTGTGTCAATATTTATTCCCATACTGATTTTAATGTGTCTTGAATCTTCGCCGCAAGATGCGTATCGAAATCAGCGTATTCAAATGGTTAGCAAACAGATAATTGCTCGCGGAATTAACGACCGGAAGATACTTGAAGCGTTCAGAGAAGTACCGCGGCATAAATTTGTTTTACCTGAATATGTAAGATTTGCATACAACGACTCGCCACTGCCAATAGAAGAAGGGCAGACCATTTCACAACCATTTATCGTGGCTTTTATGACTGATGCTCTTAATTTAAAACAAAGCGACAGGATACTTGAAGTTGGTACCGGGTCGGGTTACCAGGCGGCCATTCTGGCTCAAATCTGTGATTCGGTGTTTACGATTGAAATATTTGAATCACTGTCTCAAAAGGCAAAATCAGTTTTCGAAGAACTGGGCTATGACAATATTTACTGCAAGACAGGAGATGGCTATGAAGGCTGGCCCGAAAAGTCACCTTTCGATGCCATTATCGTTACCTGTGCCCCAACGCATATTCCAAAGCCTTTGAAAGAGCAACTTGCCGAAGGCGGACGATTGATCATTCCGGTTGGTGAAGGTCAGGTTCAACATTTGGTGTTGTTGCAAAAGAAAAACGGTAAAATCAAACAAAAGAATATTCTGCCTGTACGTTTTGTGCCAATGGTAGATGATGATCTGAAAAAATACTGATGCAGGAGGAAGAGACCTGAAAAATGTTTAATTTGGGGCAAACCAAAAAACTATCCATGATCAGATCGACTTTATTTCAGTTATTTCTTTTTTCAATTTTAGCTTTTAGCGGGTGTGCACAGGATGTTGATCCGGCACGTCAGTGGAGTATGTATCGCGGTAATTATATTAGCGGAGTGCTTGATGATGCTGCACTTCCTGAAACCTGGGACGTTGAGTCGGGAGAAAACATTGCATGGAAAACAGAAATTCCCGGACTCGGTCATTCGTGCCCCGTTGTTTGGGGTGAACATGTTTTTGTGACCACAGCAGTGAGCGAAACGGACGGTGGAGATATAAAAACAGGCATCTACGGTTCAATCGGTTCGGTGCCGGATTCTTCGGAACACCGCTGGATGTTGTTCTGTCTCGATAAAAAGAACGGTTCGATAGTATGGAAAAGCACAGCACATACCGGAATACCCGAGCAAAAACGACATCCCATGTCGTCGCACGCGAATTCTTCACCGGCAACAAACGGTAAATATGTGGTTGCTTTTTTTGGATCCGAAGGTTTGTATTGTTACGATATGGAAGGAGAGCTGCAGTGGCAGAAGGATTTTGGCATATTAAAGTCTAATTTCTTCTTGGCTCCACAAGCTGAGTGGGAATTTGCAAGTTCTCCGCTCATTCATAAAGACAGGGTCATTATTCAGTGCGATGTAGCTGAGAATTCGTTTGTTGCGGCCTACGATCTGAAAACAGGCAAGGAGATCTGGAAGCAAAAACGCGATGAATACCCGGGCTGGGGAACGCCAAATATTTATACGGATGGAAACAGGGAAATTGTAGCATTAAACGGTTATAAACACCGGGGTGGCTATGATTTCGAAACCGGTGAAGAGATCTGGTGGATGTCGGGAGGTGGTGATATCCCCATTCCGTCGCCGATTATTGGAAATGACCTGATTTATTTCAACAGTGCACACGGAAAAGTTTCGCCAATCCTGGCAATAGAGAAATCGGCGAAAGGAGACATTACACTGGCTGAAGACGAGACTTCCAACGAATTTGTTAAATGGGCTAAACTGCGTGGAGGGGCTTACATGTCGACAATGCTGCTGTACAACGATTATTTGTTCAATGCACGCTGGAATGGCAACCTGAGTTGTTACGATGCCAAAACAGGTGAAGAACTTTTCTCTGAAAAAGTAGGGACAGGGAACAGTTACACTTCATCGCCGGTTGCAGCCGACGGGATCATTTATATTGTCGACAATGACGGAGCCGTTTATTCGGTAAAAGCCGGGACGGAATACGAATTGCTTCAAACCAACCAGCTTGGAGAAGTTTGCATGTCGACACCGGCCATTGCCGAAGGCTATTTATTTTTCCGTACGGCAGGTAATGTAATTGCTGTTTCCAGAGGTAAATAAGGGGCATAATAACAAGACTTTAAATCGTCTTCCGGAGCCGGGCCAATTTTTCTAAATCCGAGAATTTGTAGTACTTTCGTCGATGAACTAGATTTAACAGTATGTGGGTCAGGGTTTCCCGGATTATTCTTCGAAACAGAATTCTTCTTCTCTCTATTTTAGGGGTCATTACCATCTTTTTTGGGTACCATGCCCGTAAAGTGGAAATGTCATACGAATACGCTTCCCTGCTTCCCAAAAAGGACCCTGCATACAAAGATTATCAAAAATTTGTCGATGTTTTTGGAGAAGAAGGTAACCTGATCATGATCGGCATCCGAGACTCCGCTTTTTTTCAGCTCGATCACTTCCGTCGCTGGGAACGTTTATGCAACGAACTTTCGGAAGTTGAGGGTGTTGAGAACATGTTTTCCGTCACCGATGCTTACGATCTGAAAAAGAACATTGAAGAAAAAAAGTTTGAAGTTATACCTGTCTTCCCCGATACTATTTCAAGTCAAAACGGGCTCGATGAAAGTGTTGAACGACTGAGGCAACTTCCTTTTTACAGGGATCTGATTTACAACGATCAGACCCACGCCTATGTACTTGCCATCACGGTGAACAAGGACAAAATGAAAACCAAGCAGCGTGAAGATCTGGTGGCCAGTATTCAGGAGGTTGGCAAGGCTTTTGAAAAGGATGAAAACGTCAAACTACATTACTCCGGCCTGCCCTATATACGGGTTGTGACTTCGGTAAAAATTAAAAAGGAACTGTACATGTTCAGTGCGCTGGCGCTGGGTATCTGCATTATTGTACTCTTTCTTTTCTTCCGCTCGTTTAAGGCAGTTTTTGTCCCTGTGCTGATTGTAATCATGGGTGTTGTGTGGGCCATGGGAATGTTGTCGTTGTTTGGTTATAAAATCACCTTGCTTTCGGGTATGATTCCACCGCTGCTGATCGTGATCGGAATACCGAACAGTATTTATATGCTCAATAAATTTCATCACGAATTTGTGAGCCACGGCAACAAGGTGAAAGCGCTGCAGCGGGTGATCATTAAAATTGGGAACGCCACTTTTCTTACCAACCTTACAACAGCCTCGGGTTTTGCCACTTTCGTAATTGTACGAAGCGATATTCTGCGGCAATTTGGTATAATAGCATCCCTGAATATCCTTGCACTGTTTGTTCTTTCGCTGTTGCTGATACCCATTATTTTCAGCCTGATCGGACCACCGTCATCGCGCCATGTCGGGCACCTCGACAATAAGTGGGTTTCCGGTATCATAAATAAGTTAATGCACATCACCCTGAATTACCGCCGAACGGTTTATTTTGTAACAATTGCCATTATCCTGGTCGGAATCTTTGGCATCACGCAAATAAAAAGTTCAGGATACATGGTGGATGATATTCCAGAATCGGATCCCGTTTACGTTGATTTGAAGTTTTTTGAAGAGAATTTTCATGGATTGATGCCGCTTGAAATTATGGTCGACACAAAGAAGCCTCAAGGCGTTATGCAACTCGCCACCTTTCAGAAAATCGATCAACTTGAAAAAAGACTGGAAGCTTACCCCGAATTATCGCGACCAACTTCCTTGCTCGATCTGTTGAAATTTTCGAAACAAGCATTTTACAACGGTTTCGAGCGCTACTACAGCCTGCCAAATAACCGCGAGAAAAACTTTATTCTTCAATATGCCGATACAGGTGAAGAAAATGCCAGCCTTCTGCATTCTTTTCTCGACAGCACGCGGCAAACCACACGCATCAGTATTCGAGTAAAAGACGTGGGTACAAAACGGATGGAGGAGTTGTACGCCGATTTTATGAGCGACATTGATTCGGTGTTTACATCCGACCAATACGATATTACGGTAACCGGTTCGAGTATAACTTCGTTTCGAGGCACGCAGTACCTGCTTAAAAACCTTTTTATGAGCCTCGGGCTGGCCATCCTTTTAATTTCAGCTTTTATGGCCATCATGTTCTCTTCCTGGAGAATGGTGATTATGTCGCTTACGCCAAACGTCATTCCGTTGATTTTTACCGCTGCGGTAATGGGTTTCACCGGCATCCCGATCAAGGCTTCAACCATACTGGTTTTTAGTATCGCCTTTGGTATTTCAGTCGACAATACCATTCATTTCCTGGCCAAATACCGACAGGAACTAAACCTTACAAACTGGGACATTCGTGAGTCGGTTGTGCTGGCACTAAAAGAGACCGGAGTTAGTATGTTGTATACATCGGTGGTACTGTTCTTTGGTTTTGGAATCTTCAGTATTTCCAATTTTGGCGGAACTCAGGCCATGGGTATTTTGGTTTCGCTGACGCTGTTGATCGCGGTAACTTCAAATCTTATTTTATTGCCCTCGCTACTTTCGGGCCTCGAAAGACTCACTACAACAGAAGCTTTCAAAGAACCACTTTTGCATATTTACGATGAAGAAGAAGACATTGAACTGGATGACCTTGAAATTGTTTCTGACGATGAACTTAAATTAAATTCGTAATGTACACGGTTGAAGAATTGCAGAATCTGATCGAAAAAGAGATCAAACAACGTTCGGAACAATTACTTCTAAAAACACCTGTTGAATTGTATAAGCCTATTCAGTATTCACTGGATATGGGCGGCAAACGATTACGCCCTGTACTTTTACTGTTGTCTTATAACCTGTTTACGGATGATGTAAAACCAGCCTTACCGGCTGCAGTTGCGATTGAAGTATTTCATAATTTTACACTGCTTCACGACGACATAATGGATAAGGCTTCTGTTCGTCGGAACCGGCCTACCGTGCATATAAAATTCGATGCGAACAGCGCCATATTATCGGGAGACGCCATGGCTTTCCAGTCGTACAAATACTTACTGGAGTGCAACTTGTCAAACATGACACCGGTTTTCGATTTGTTTTCCACAACTGCCATCGAAGTTTGCGAAGGGCAGCAGTTCGATATGGATTTCGAAAACCGAATGGATGTAACAGCCCCAGAATACCTCGAAATGATCAGGCTTAAAACGGCAGTTTTACTGGCATGTAGTTTAAAAGCCGGAGCCTTGCTGGCAAATGCTTCTGTTGAACTTTCTGAAGAACTTTACCGGTTTGGCGAAAACCTGGGCCTGGCTTTTCAGTTACAGGACGACTTGCTGGATACATTTGGTGACCAGAAAACATTCGGGAAAAAAATAGGTGGAGATATTCTGGCCAATAAGAAAACCTTCCTGCTGATAAAAGCACTCGAAAATGCATCACCCGATCTTCGCAGCGATTTGTTGGATTGGATCCAAAAGGAAGAATTTAATCCGCAAGAAAAAGTCGAAGCTGTGACAGAAATTTACAAGTCGTCGGGAGCCAAAAAACTTGCCGAAGAAAAAGTTGAAATCTACTTTAAGCAGGCTATGAAAATACTGGAAGATATTCAACTTGATTCTGCTGTAAAACAACCCATTAAACATTTGGCCTTGAAAATGCTGACACGGAAGCATTAAGCGCTTTTTCCTAAGATTAAATTTGCCCCAAAAATCAGCATCCTGCGTTGGTTAAACGCAAAACAATGTTAAATTTGTTTGCTGTTTACAAAATATGATTATTCCGCTAAAAAAACGAAATAAAATCTAATCCAATATGGCTCAAAACAAAGGTAAAATCATTCAGGTCATCGGGCCTGTTGTTGATGTTAGTTTTGAAAAGGAAGGAAGCGAACTTCCTGCAATTTACGATGCACTTGAAATTCCGCGCGAAGGTAAGGACAGCTTGATCGTTGAGTGTCAGCAACACATTGGCGAAAACACCATTCGTTGCGTGGCAATGGATTCAACCGACGGACTGAAACGCGGAACAGAAGTAACTGCTTTGGGAAGCCCGATCAAAATGCCAAAAGGCGAAATTGCCCTTGGTCGATTGCTGAACGTGGTAGGCGATTCAATCGATGGTCTTGAGCAACTTCCAAAAGAAGGGTTGAGAATCCACAACGAACCACCAAAATACGAAGATCTTACCACGGAAACGGAGGTGCTTTACACGGGAATTAAAGTGATCGACCTGATTGAACCATATGCTAAGGGAGGTAAAATTGGATTGTTTGGTGGCGCCGGTGTTGGAAAAACCGTGTTGATCCAGGAATTGATCAACAATATTGCACTTGCACATTCTGGCCTTTCGGTGTTTGCCGGAGTAGGTGAACGAACCCGTGAAGGGAACGATCTGCTCCGTGAAATGATCGAAGCCAATATCGTAGATTATGGCGAAGAATTTAAAGAGTCGATGGAAAAAGGCAGCTGGGACCTCTCGAAAGTGGATGAAAAGAAACTGAAAGAATCGAAGCTGGCCATGGTTTTCGGACAAATGAACGAACCACCCGGAGCACGTGCCCGTGTTGCACTTTCGGGGCTGACTATCGCTGAGAGTTTGCGTGACGGAGACGGAAGCAAAGGGGGCGGCCGCGATATACTTTTCTTTGTCGATAATATTTTCCGTTTTACACAAGCCGGATCAGAGGTTTCGGCCCTTCTGGGACGTATGCCATCGGCAGTGGGTTACCAGCCAACGCTGGCCACCGAGATGGGTATTATGCAGGAAAGAATCACATCAACCAAAAACGGATCCATTACATCGGTTCAGGCTGTTTATGTTCCTGCTGACGATCTTACCGACCCGGCGCCGGCAACTACTTTTGCCCACCTGGACGCCACAACCGTACTAAGCCGTAAAATTGCTGAGCTGGGTATTTATCCTGCAGTCGATCCGCTCGATTCCAGTTCAAGGATCCTGACCCCGGAAGTAGTGGGAGATGAACATTATTCGTGTGCTCAGGATGTAATTATGTTGCTGCAGCGTTACACAGAGTTACAGGATATCATTGCAATTCTGGGTATGGATGAACTTTCGGAAGAAGATAAACTGGTTGTACACCGGGCACGTCGTGTTCAGCGTTTCCTTTCGCAACCGTTCTTTGTGGCATCTGCATTTACCGGTCTCGAAGGTAAACTGGTGTCGATCGAAGATACAATAAAAGGTTTCCGGATGATTATGAACGGCGAAGTGGATAAATATCCTGAAGCAGCTTTTAACCTGGTGGGTACCATTGAAGAAGCAATTGAGAAAGGCGAGAAGATTTTAGCTGAAAACTAAATCGGAAAGGATAAACATGTATCTTGAAATCATTACACCCGATAAACAGATTTTCGAAGGAGAAGTAAAACTTATTCAACTTCCCGGAAGCAAGGGAGCTTTCGAAATCCTGACAAACCATGCCCCGATTATATCGACCCTCGATAAGGGTACCATTAAAATTCAGGACATGAACAACAAAGAGCAACTGTTTGAAGTAGGTGGCGGTGTGGTGGAAAACAAGGCGAACAAGATTATTGTGCTGGTTGAGTCGGCATAAAAATGATATTATCACTATCTTCCCCGTAGATTTTTCTGCGGGGTTTTTTGTTTTAAGAAGTGTATTTTGCTTCTTCAACACAAACTTGGCATCCGGATAGTTTAGCAAGCAACTAATGAAAATAAAGTTTTTGGTCATACGCTTAAGTTCAATCGGCGACATCGTTCTTACATCGCCGGTGGTGCGTGGACTGAAACAACAGGTTGAAAAAGCTGAAATTCATTTTTTGACCAAAAAGAAACATGCCGGACTGGTAGCCAACAATCCGTATATCGATGCTGTACATTTGTTCCAGGATAATATCAACGATCTGATCAGGAAACTTGAAGAAGAAGATTTTGATTACATCATCGACCTGCACCAAAACATCAGGAGCAACCGGATAAAACGCAGCCTAAAATCACCCTCTTTCGCTTTTCGCAAACTGAACTGGGAAAAATGGATGTTGGTGAATCTCAAAATCAGCCGACTTCCCGATCAGCACATTGTAGAGCGTTACCTGCAATCGGTGTCGGCATTCGATGTAAAAGATGATGGGCAGGGACTCGATTATTTTATCCCCGATACAGAGGCATTTAAACCGGAAGATTTACCTGAAATTTTTCGAAGCGGTTACCTTGCTTTTGTCATTGCCGGAACGTATTCAACCAAAAAACTGCCGGCTGAAAAAGTATCGGAAATATGCCAGCGAATTTCGCATCCGGTAATTCTGTTGGGTGGAAAAGAGGAGAGAGAAGCTGGCGAGAAAATACTGTCGGAATCGAAGGGGAATGTACTTAACTATGCCGGAAAAATATCCTTAAACCAGTCGGCTTCACTGGTGCGAAACGCAAACCTGGTTTTGACCAACGATACCGGTTTAATGCACATTGCAGCAGCATATAAGAAAAAGATACTTTCGTTTTGGGGGAACACGGTGCCCGAATTCGGCATGACACCGTTCAGGGCTGATCCCTCCTCCGTTCAATTCGAAGTCGATGGTTTAAAATGCCGTCCCTGTTCTAAACTGGGTTACCGGAAATGCCCGAAAAAACATTTCCGTTGCATGAACGACATTGATTTAAATAAGGTTGAAGAATGGATCAATACGAATTTTTAAACTGAACCAAAAGCTTTTTCCAGCCTTGTAAGTGCTTCTTTCAGTACACTGCGCGGACAGCCAATGTTAATGCGTAACCACCCGTCTCCACCGGTTCCAAAACGCCCGCCGTCATTTAATGCCAGTTTTGCCTTTTCCATCGTGAACTTCATCAAGGCTTCATTTTTCATGCCGTAAGCCCTGAAATCGAGCCAGATAAGATAAGTCGCTTCCGGACGTATAACATTAACTTTTGGCAGCTTTTCACGAATAAAATCTTCCAGTAAAAGATAATTATCCCAGAGGTATTCGAGCATTTCTTCTAGCCAGTTGTCGCCGTGTTTATAGGCGGCCTCCAGTGCTACCGATCCAAAAATGTTTCCCATTCCGAGGTGTCCAACCCCCAGCGCACGTTCGAAGCGTGCAAATTTTGTCTTATCCGGAATAATTACCAGTGAGGAAGAAAGGCCTGCTACATTGAATGTTTTGCTGGGTGCCATCGAGATCATGCAGTTTTTTGCCACTTCTTCCGAAATACTGGCCAGCGGAATATGTTTATGGCCATTATAAACAAGGTCCGAGTGAATTTCATCCGAAATGATCATGACGTTGTGTTCAAGACAAATATCGGTAAGTGCTACCAGTTCTTCACGGGTCCAGGCCATGCCGCCCGGGTTTTGGGGATTACAAAGCAACAACAATTTCGTTTTTTTGTCAATCTTCGATTTCAAATCCTCCAGGTCGAAGGTATATCGGCCGTTTTCAAGTTTCAACGGATTTTCGATCATTTTTCGTTTGGTGCCTTTCACGCAATCGAAAAACGGAAAATATACCGGCGGCATAACTACCACACCGTCTCCGGGATTCGAAAAGGTTTCGATTCCAAGCGTTAGCCCGGCCACTACACCCGGGCTAAACGATATCCATTCTTTTTTGATTTCCCAGTCGAAGCGCCGTTGCATCCAGTTAACAACGGCTTCGAAATAGGAGTCTGGGCGAATCGTGTAACCGTATATTTCATGATCGAGACGCTTGCGCATGGCTTCCACAATAAAATCGGGAGTGCGGAAATCCATGTCGGCGACCCACAGTGGGAGAAGACCTTCAGTTTTAAAGAATTTTTTTAATCCGTCGTATTTAATACAGTTTGTCCCTTCGCGCGGAACTATTTCGTCGAAATTGTATTTTTTCATCTGCTTATAAATCAATTTTTTGAAGGTAATTTAAATCTCCTTCCCGTTCAACTTTCAATACAAAATCAAAACGATTCAGATCGAGGCACAGTTTAAAATCGTTTTCGGGCGACCAGTCCTGTTTCCCGGGGTCAAAAAAACGTGAGCCATCTCCCTCTCGGATCTGTTCGATCATGGCAACAAAATCATTACTGTTGCCTTCCAGTTCGTTTTTAATGTACGTAGCGCAGAGTGTATCTTCGTCGGTTGGATGCTGGCAGGCATAACCCATGCAAACCAGCGAAACGTATTTAGGCTTTTTTTCTTTTATGTAATTGATAACAGCTCCTGCGTTAACAAAACTTCCGGTAATGATCTCGTCAGCATTCACGGCATTTACAATTCCCTGCGTTCCTGAACTGGTGGTGTGAATCATCGTTTCGGCTTCTATGGTCTCACTAAGAATATGAGTCGGCGAGTTTCCAAAATCAAATCCTTGGGGTTTTTGTTCATTGCGTTCACCTATAAGCAAATATTCGGGATGTTGTTGTTTGAGTTTAAGTGCCAGTTCAAGGTTGCCAACCGGATAAATCTTTTTGATGCCATGATCAACCGCGTAACAAGCAGTGGAGAAGGCCCTGAAAACATCAATTATAACGGTTAAACCTTTAGCGGCTCGTGCGCCGTCGATAAGTTGAAGTATGGTAACGTTCATGGATTTGGTTTGAAGCGAAAGTAAATAAAATTAATTTAATACTTGTAATTACAAAGTGGCATGATTATTGATAACACTAAATGTTAAAAATACATTAAGCCCTTAAAAACAGGCAATTCAATATTCTCTATCCTATATTTATAAATCCTATGTTAAGTTTATAATTAATTAATTAATTTTTAACACATGTTTTGCAGCATTAATGTTGAAAAACATATATGTTTGTATCGACATTCATGTTAAACTTAAAATTGAATGGTTATGAAAACAATTAAATTTTTATCTACAGTATTGGCGGTGGCCGTTGTAGCAGTGGCAACCGCGGTTGAAAAACCAAAAATGAACGTAGTACCCTTAACCCCGGACAGAGCAGTAGTATCGATCCTTAATGATAATCCTGCCGTCTTCGAGTTGAGCATTACAGCTGAAAATGGCGAGATGGTATATTATAAACAAAGTACCAAGCCATTAAATAGTTACCAGAAAGTTTATGACTTTACAGAACTGGAAAATGGTGACTATACACTGACACTGAAAGTAAATGACACCCGTTTGTCAAAATCATTCGAAGTAGCTTCTTCAGGAATTTACGTTGGAGATTCAAAACTTCGTTTCGATCCGTATTTTGCCTACGATGGTGATGTATTAAAACTTTCATACCTGAATTTTGATGGTGAAAAGTACACTTTGAACATCTACAACAAAGACGGCCTTGTGTACAAATCAAAACTAGGTAGCGAATTCAACATGGTATCCGGTTACGACCTTTCCGGTTTGACCAACGGGACATACGATGTTGTATTGAGTTCTATGAACAATGAGTATACCTATAGACTGGTGAAATAGATTAGAAAATGTTATTGGTTTAATGGAGCCGGTTCGTCATTTGACGAATCGGCTTTTTTTGTTCCCCGTTTACAAAAAGAAAAGGCTGCCCAACTGACAGCCTTTTTAACCTAAACCAACTAAACCTAATAAACCGCAGGCATACCAGAAAGGCATGCCCGGATTGTCTTAAATATCTTTACTTTTGATAACCTTTTCGACAAGGCAAAGATAGGATTTTTTTTTGCCATAAGAAATCATCATTCATTTTAAACGCAAAAGTTAAATTAAGCTTTGGATTGTTTACATTTGTGCTTATAATTCAACTAAATCTATGAAAGTATATTTCCTGATTATTTTATTAGCATTGCTGACATACAGCAATTTAGAGGCACAGCCAAAATACGAATTTCGTGCAACCTGGGTGGCTACGGTTGTCAACATCGACTGGCCCTCGAAACCGGGATTAATGAGCGATAGCCAGAAGGAAGAAGCGATCCGGATCCTGGACACCCAAAAGGACCTTGGTATGAACGCCATCATCTTGCAGGTACGTCCGGCGGCCGATGCTTTTTACCCCTCTCATCTCGAACCCTGGTCACGTTACCTGAGCGGAATCCAGGGGCAGGCACCACAGCCTTATTACGATCCGTTTGAATTTTGGATAGAAGAATGCCACAAGCGCGGCATGGAACTGCATGCCTGGCTGAATCCGTATCGTGTTGCACAAAGTGCCGACGATCCGCTGGCTTTAACACACATTGCTTTCCAACATCCCGAATGGATCCTGAAATACGGGGATAAACTATATTTTGATCCGGGTATTCCCGAAGTGCGTAAGTTCATCACCGAAGTGGTTCAGGATATTGTGCGGCGATACGATGTCGATGCCATTCATATGGACGACTATTTTTATCCCTACCCGTTGCCTGAACCTTTTCCCGATACGACTTCGTTTTTCCTTTACAACAGGGGATTTTTTGAACAGAACATTGCCGACTGGCGACGCGAGAACGTGGATATCACCATTGAAATGCTTAACGACAG
>Ga0207717_100111_pt1 | contig 14060 bp, 10 predicted proteins | sample TtanPargueraPR_2_FD_187745 | JGI IMG/M metagenome (GOLD analysis project Ga0207717, IMG submission 187745) | Aerobic enrichment media microbial communities from Bioluminiscent Bay, La Parguera, Puerto Rico - Tt and P2 (2) (SPAdes) | ecosystem: Environmental > Aquatic > Marine > Unclassified ...
CCAGGGTTCCAACTCCAGGTTTTCGTCAGCCACCTCGTCAATTTCAAAAGTAACGGCGAAGTTGGCTTCATTGGTCATCCACGATTCCAATTCGAGGACGTTTTCTGTTTCTGTTTCAACGGCCATTTCAACATTGCTAATTGTAACTTCGTTGTTGGCTGTTGTTGCTTCGGCATCCACCATTACCATGGCAATATGACCAAAACTGCTGTTTTCAAGGAAACTTTTCCAAAAATCCTGAGCACTTACTGTATAGCTGATCAGCACAAAACTGGTAACTACTGCTGCAAATCTCAGAACTGCTTTTTGAACATTGTTTTTTGTTTTCATGACGTTTTTGTTTTTTGCTTTCTTATTCAATTGTTTTCTGCGGCTTCAAAATTTCATTTTCATCTTTAAGACGATGTCTTTTTCTATTCGTTACAAACTATAAAGAACTTTTCTTAAAAAACTACTTTCTTTTACATCGTTGTTTGCATTACAAATATATGTACATTTATTAGTACCATGCAACACATAGTACCATATTTTTTATAATCATTTTTCTAATAACGCAACTAACTAACTGTATTACAGTGATTAAATTAATTAAAAAATTTTTAAATTTTTAGGAGTGTATTCCAGCTAAACACTACTGAAATAATCATAATGTTTAATATATCTGGTTAAAATCCGCCACCTCACTTTTCTGAAATTGTTTATAACAACTTGAAATGCTGTTAAAAACTCTACGATTTTGTTTAACAACTAAATTCGAATTCGTTTGCAGAAAACCGTGTATTGCCATTAATTTTAGGCCTGTTAAACAGCAAAGCACCGGGGGATGAATACTATATGATAATTTAACCTGCAGTTAATGTAGATTAAATTAAAAAAAGTTTCTTTTGCCGGAAATTTTGGAGCTAAATATCGGGATAGTTAATGATGGAATATGCACATATCCTTTTGAAATTTGGTTTTAGTATTCGCAACTCGCCTCCGGGGAGGAAACTACCTTTAAACTTCATTCCGCTGTGAAGAACTCAAACATTTTAGCAAAAGATTTAAACTATAACTAAATAATTATTTAAAATTCACATTTATGATTAAAAAAATCAGTTTTTTAATAGTAGTGCTCATTATTTCTTCTGCTACTATTATGCAAGCTCAGGTAACCACATCCAGTATGAGTGGTAGTGTTACTGATGCTGAAGGAGCTGTGATAGGTGCAACGGTGATTGCTACACACACCCCTTCTGGAACAACTTATGGTACTGTAACCAACATGGAGGGCCGATTCAACCTAAACGGTATGCGTGTAGGCGGACCTTATACTGTACAAGTTACTTTCATTGGATATGGTGCATTTACACTCAGCAACATTACGTTGAGTTTAGGTGAAAACTATGTATTGAATGTTGAACTCTCAGAAGAATCAACCTCATTAGATGAAATTCTTGTAACGGCAACCCGCACAAAATTCTCTAATGAGAAAACTGGGGCAGTGACCAATATCACAAACAACCAGATAGAAAATTTGCCCACAGTAAACCGCAGCATTATGGACATTACCCGTCTTTCTCCTTATGGAGGCAATGGAATGAGTTTTGTCGGCTCCGATGGTCGTACGGCAAACTTTACAGTAGATGGAGCTAATTTCAATAATAACTTCGGATTGAGTGATGCTCTTCCCGGTGGAGGCAATCCTATTTCAATTGAAGCTATCGAAGAAATGCAGGTTGTAATCGCTCCATACGATGTTCGTCAGACCAACTTTATTGGTGGTGGTGTAAACGCTATTACAAAATCCGGTACAAATACCTTCAAAGGTAGTGCTTACGTTTATCACAGAAATGAAAACATGCGCGGAGATGCTGTTAATGGTCAACAAATCGCAGGTGCACGTGAAAAAGACCGCAATACGACGTACGGTTTCACTTTAGGTGGTCCGATTATCGAAAACAAATTGTTCTTCTTCGTAAACGCCGAAATGAGTGAAACACCAACAATTGCCAATCGTTGGAGAGCTTCAACTGATGGTGTTGCTGATCCGGACAATTATATTTCTCGCACAACTGAAAGCGATCTTGAGAGGGTTTCTGATTTTGTGAAAAATAAATATGGATATGAAACGGGGTCTTACACCAATTTCCCTGCAGATGAAAGCAACAAAAAACTTCTTGCTCGTTTGGATTGGAATATCACTGACAAACATCGTTTAGCACTACGTTATAACTACACTAAGAATTCTTCATGGAGACCTCCTAATGCAAGTTCTATGGACGGAGGTACTCGTATGTCTGAGGCAAGAATGTCACAGGCTTCAATGTCATATGCCAACTCGATGTATTCGATGGATAACCTTGTCCATTCATTCTCTTTTGACTTAAATAGTCGTTTATCGGAAAATATTTCTAACCAATTCCTTGCAACATACTCTAAGCTTGACGATGTTCGCGGAACAAATTCTTCTGAATTTCCTTTTATCGACATTTTGAATGACGGTCAGGCATACCTCTCTTTAGGCTACGAGTTATTTACCTGGAACAACGGTGTTCATAATAATGTAGTGAACATTAAAGATGAGATGACCTATTATTTAGGTAATCATAAAATTGTTGGCGGTATTGCATACGAGTATAAGATGGCTGATAACTCTTACATGCGTAACGGTACAGGATACTATCGCTACACAAGTCTTGACGACTTCTTAAACGAAGGTACACCTGAAATTGTAAACTTAACTTATGGTTATGACGGAGAAAGCAATCCTGCGGCTCGCATAAGAACAAACAAAATAGGAGTTTACGGGCAAGATGATTGGAGTCTTACTGAAAATTTCAAACTCTCGTATGGACTTCGTATTGATGGGCTTTTCTTCAATAATAGTGACCTGATAACAAACAATGCTATCGCAGCCATTGATTATAACGGTCGTAATATCGACACAGGAAAATGGCCTGATGCAAATATCATATTCTCTCCTCGCATAGGTTTTGTTTGGGATGCATTTGGCGATAAGAGCTTGAAAGTTCGTGGAGGTACCGGTCTTTTCTCCGGTAATTTACCGCTTGTATTCTTCACTAACATGCCAACCAATGGAGGTATGGTTCAGTACCAGGCACAAATAAATGAAAGAAATGCTGCGAATAATGGTTTCACCATGGATGAATTTGCCGGCGGTCTGGTAACTGATGCCAACGGAAATGCTAATATTGCTGCGCTTTACGATAAGTTAATATCATTGGGATATCCTTCAACTATTTCTCCCGAAGATGGAACGGTTCCTTCTGCTATTGCGGCAGTAGACCCAAATTTCAAAATGCCGCAAGTATGGAAATCGTCACTTGCTGTTGATTACGCATTTCAAACATATTTCCCATTATCTGTAACGGTAGAAGGAATTTATAACAAAACAATTAACGGCGTTTCAATTTCTGACTGGAGTATTCCAAATGTAGGTGGTTTCGCCCGTTTTAACGGTGTTGACAATCGTCCAATCTATCCTGCCGGCTATCGCACCGCCACAAAGGCCTTTGTATTGGAAAACACAGACCGTGGCTATGGTTGGTCGGGCAACATCACGCTTAATGCCAAACCAGCAGATTGGATCAGCCTGATGGCTGCGTACACGCACACAGTTGCTAAAGATGTAACAGGAATGCCGGGATCGAATGCTGAATCAGCATTTACATACGTTCCGACAGTAGAAGGTCCTAACAACATTAAATTGCACAATTCTCAATACACTACACCCGATCGTCTTGTGGCTTCGCTTACTGCCCACGACAGAGGCGGTAACCACTACAGTATTATCTATGAAGGTTGGCGCGGTGGATATAACTACTCATATATGACCGTTAACGATATAAATAGTGACGGTTACAACTATGATGCAATCTATGTTCCAACTGATGATGAAGTGGCAAACAATGAGTTCCGCTTTGTTTCAGCAGACGATCAAACTCGTTTTATGGACTATGTACATTCCAATGATTATTTGAAAGATCAACAAGGCGAGTATGCAGAAGCCTATAGCGTTTACTCTCCCTGGGTACATCGCGTCGACATAAGCTATAAACATGATTTTGCTCTTAAAACAGGTAATAGCGAACACAAACTGCAACTTAGCTTTGATATCAAAAACGTGATGAACCTGTTCAACTCAAGTTGGGGTGTAAGTAAATATTTGAACCCAGAAATTGGTTCGGAAGCTCGTATCCTCAAATACGAAGGAGTTGATGCTGACGGTGTGGCTACATTCTCTACACCTTCTTCAATCCATGGTGATACCAAAACATTCACACCAAACTATTCATTGGGTCAAACGTGGTATGCATTAATCGGGATCAAGTATATTTTTAACTAATTAAAAAGCACTGATTATTATGAAATTAAAAAACATATTTCCATTTTTCATTGCAATACTTGCCTTAATGACAAGTTGTACCGATGAAGAAACTATGACATTACTTGATGAAATTCAAGTATCGTCGTCTTACGTGTCTATCCCTGTGGATGGCGGTTCTACATCCATTACTGTAACAGCTAAAGAAAGCTGGACAATAGAGAATAACATTGAATGGTTGACTATCTCTTCAAGCTCTGGCGGTGCCGGAGAATCAACGCTTACATTTTCGGCTCAATCTGCCCTGGATGGTCGCACTGCAGAGGTAAGAATTCAATGTGGAGGCGAAACTCAGAGAATAAATATCATCCAGGGTTTGGCAACAATTTCACCTGCCACATGCGCAGAGGTAATTGCCGGACCTGACAGCAAGACCTACCGTGTAACCGGAGTTTGTACGGCAATAACCAACACACTGTATGGAAACTGGTATTTGGAGGATGAAACAGGTTCTATTTATATATATGGTACTCTTGATGCTAAAGGTGGGGAGAAAAACTTTTTAAGTTGGGGACTTGAAGTAGGTGATGAAATTACTGTTGAAGGACCAAAAACGACCTATAACGGAACTGTAGAATTGGTAGATGTAACAGTAATCAGTATCAACAAATCACTTGTGAAAGTTGATTCGGTACAAAATGCAGAACTTCCTCTTGAAGGCGGTGAATTTACAGCTTACCTTACCTGCAAAGGACAAGGCGTTTCTGTTGAAATTCCTGATGATGCCAAGTCCTGGTTATCAATTTCTTCAATCCAATCAGCCGGAACGAATACAGTTGTAAAATTCAAAGCCGCCGCGAATACCAGTGGAGATCGTGAAACTACGCTCACTTTCAAAACTACTGATGGAACTAAAATCTATAGTGCACAAACAACCCTGAGCCAAACAGGAGCGATTATTGATGCAACTATTGCTGAATTCCTTGCAGCTGAAGTTGGTAATACACAATATCGTTTAACAGGTGTTATTACCAGTATTGTCAATGATAAATATGGCAATTTATACCTGCGAGATTATTCCGGTGAAACGTTTGTTTATGGTATTGAGGATTTCCAGGACAAAGGATTAAAAGAGGGTGACATTATAACAATTGTTGGAAAACGTGCCGCATATAACGGAAACCCACAAGTAGGCGATGCCGTATTGGAGAATGTCATTCCTGTAACTACGGCTACAGTCGCAGAGGTGCTGGCTAAACCTGACGATGCCGATACATACTTTATGGTAACTGGTGTGATTACAGGGATTACCAGTGAAACATATGGTAATCTTTATTTGCAAGACGGCGACAGTGAAATATACGTTTATGGCTGTTATCCGGGTTGGGGTGCAACAGGAGACGACAGAAAATATCTGTTAGCTGACAAAGGCATAAAAGTGGGTGATACACTAACAGTAATTGCAACAAAGGGTTCCTATAACGGATTAGACGAACTTATGAATAGTATTTATTTCAGCCACGAAAGTGCCGAATAAAATGTGATATTCTTCCATTATTATTTAATTAATGGGATACGATATAAAAAAAGCCGCGTTGTGCGGCTTTTTTTATGCTTCAAAACCAAACATTTACAAGTAGCTGCTGTTTTTTTTACAGGAATTTATAATTTTGCGCCCGGTTAAAACCGCGTAAAGGACGCAAAAAAGACAATGATGGAGCAAGTAGAGCAGCTGCAGATAGATCGAATGTTGAAAGAGAAAGGATTCATCGACGAACCGATAAATCCGAATGTGAAATTGGTGGAGGAGATTCAACACCTGAAGAAAGAAAAGAATGCAGTCATTCTTAGCCATTTTTATGTTGAAGGCCCGTTACAGGACATTGCTGATTATGTTGGCGACAGCCTTGGTTTGGCGCAGGCAGCTGCCCAAACCGATGCCGAAATAATTGTGTTTGTCGGTGTGCATTTTATGGCCGAAACCGCCAAAATCATCAACCCCAATAAAAAGGTTATACTTCCCGATTTGAAAGCCAGTTGTTCCCTGGCGGAATCGGCACCGGCAGATGAATTTGCCGCGTTTAAAGCCAGATACCCCGACCATAAGGTAATTACCTATATTAATGCAACTGCGGCTCTGAAAACCATGTCCGATATTGTTTGCACATCGGCCAATGCAGAAAAAATTGTTGAAAGTTTTCCGAAAGATGAAAAGTTGATTTTTGCCCCGGACAAAAACCTTGGAAATTACATTAACAGCATCACCGGACGAAACATGGTCCTTTGGGACGGTGCATGTATGGTACACGAACAGTACTCGGTTGAGAAAATTGTTGAGCTGATGGATGAACATCCCGATGCTGAATTTATAGCCCACCCCGAATGTGAAAAGCCGGTTCTTTTGCTGGCCAAACACATTGGTTCTACTACCGCTTTGTTGAATTACGTCCAGCAAAGCACGGCAAAAAAATTCATCGTGGCTACCGAAAGCGGTATTTTGCATCAAATGACCAAAGCCTGCCCGGATAAAATTTTTATTCCGGCTCCTTCGGCCGATTCAACCTGCGCATGTAACGACTGTTCTTACATGAAACTGAACAGCCTGCAAAAACTTTATGTTTGTATGAAGTATGAACAACCGGAGGTGAACCTGCCAATGGATGTGATCGAAAAAGCACAGGTTCCGATTAAACGCATGCTGGAAATTTCAAAATAATGCCAGGCGACAACCTGAAACTTGCTAATGACTTCGCGTTTGATTATGATAGTACCATAAGCAACGAAACCTGGATTGGCCCGCAGGTAATTTTAAAGATGCTGGATTCTTTGCTTCAATTGCCAGCTAAAATACTTGATTTAGGCATTGGAACCGGGGCAAGTTCAATTCCTTTAAAAAAAGAAGGTCATTTGATCACCGGAATTGACGGTTCTGAAAAAATGCTTGAAGTTTGCAGACAAAAAAATATTGCGGAAGAATTGATTTTATTCGACCTTGAGAGTCCTCCCTTTCCTTTAAAAAACAACACTTTTGATGCAGCCGTTTCGAATGGCGTCTTTCACCTTATTCATCCGATTCTTCCGGTTATCGAAGAAGTAAAACGCTTAATAAAACCTGGTGGTTATTTTGTTTTTACCTTCGAAAAAGAGTCCCATTTGGAGGAGTCAAAAGAAATTGAGCCAGGAATTTGGGAGAAAAAAACAAAAACCGGTGTGCTCACGTACAAGCATTCCTCCGAATATATTTTCAAAAAATTGCAGGAAAATAACTTCGAACCTCTGTTGCAAACCGAATTTTTAGGATATGTAAATAAAGAATTCGAACAGGAATTTTATTTTCAGGCTATTGCGGCAAAACTGATATCGAATCGGTAGCCACTACATTTTGAACCAATAAATTCTGTCGCGAAATATCAATGGCTCGCAGCAGTGTTTTATCAATTTGCTGGATGATTGGGTAATATCCCTCTTCGCCAATTATATTTCGGGCTATGAGAGCTTTTAACCGTACATTAATGATATCCCCGGATTCGCTTATTCCTTCACCGTCTTTTTGCACTCCCTTTTCAGCTGCATAATCCAGGAACTCATCCATTACATTTTGCCTGTTAAGGTACGATTCAATTTCTCCTGCATCGGAAAAAGCCGACAATTCATCGCGGTGCTGATCGGCAAAAGCATAGGCAAAACTGTAAATCAGTCCGCGACGATATAACCGGTTGAAGTATTCTGAATTGCCTGTTGTATCTACGGGCACAAAGAAGTCAGGCATAATTCCGCCACCGCCATAAACTACGCGTCCACCTTTGGTTGTATATTTTAGCGAATCGACAAAATGAATGCTGTCGGCAACCAGCTGTTCCATGTTGTGGAAGCGTTCGTAAATGTTATTGTAATATTCTTCGTTTCCTTCGGCATAAGAACTCTGTATACATCTTCCGCTAGGCGTATAAAAGCGAGCTACGGTTAATCGTAGCGCCGACCCGTCCATCAACGGGATTTGTTCCTGAACCAGTCCTTTTCCAAACGAACGACGACCAATTACAAGACCACGGTCGTTGTCCTGCATGGCACCGGCAAAAATCTCGCTGGCCGATGCCGAAAATTCATCGATCATGACATAAACATCGATATCGCCAAAGGTAGTTTTCGACGAAGCATTGTAAGTTTTGCGTGGCTGATGATCACCTTCAGTATATAAAATAGGTTCTCCAGCTTTCAGGAATTCGTCCACCATCTGCAGAACGCCAACAAGCGATCCGCCAGGATTATTGCGTAAATCGATGATCACTTTTTCCGCCCCGCTTGCCTGTAGTTTTTTCATTCCCAGCATAAACTCGTCGTAAGTAGTGTTGGCAAAACGCGAAACTTTAATAAAACCGGTGTTGTCATCAATCATATACGAGACATCCACACTGTAAATTGGAATATCGCCCCGGGTTATCTCAAAATCAAGCAAATCGCTGTATCCTTTCCTAACGATTCCCACATTCACTTTGGAGTTCTTTTCGCCGCGAAGCAAAGTGAGCACGGTGTTGTTACTAACATCTACCCCGGCAATTACCGAATCGTTAACAGTCACAATGCGGTCGCCTGGTAAAATACCAACCTTGCTCGACGGTCCTCCGGAAATCACTTCAACAACTCGAACAGTGTCTTCCATAACCGAAAACTGTACACCAATGCCCGAAAAATTCCCCTGCATTTCTTCCTGTACTTCCTGCATGTCACGAGCCGGAATGTAGGCTGTGTGCGGATCAAGGTTTTTCAATATCTCTGGAATGGTTTCTTCGATAATATCGCTGGTATTTACGTCATCTACATACCCCTGATTGATGAGATCGATAATAGTGGCAATTTTATTGGGATGTGCGAAAGTCATTCCGCTAAATGCAGGATTGGCATTCTTCTTAAGCATGTTTCCTGCAAGCATTCCAATTGCGACCGAAACTGCAATTAATATGGGTAAGAGTATTACTGTTTTCTTGTTCATTGTTTTCAATTCAAATTAAATATCCACTTGTTTTACGTCTATACCGGCCCTTTTTAAAAGATTGATACCATCTTCGAGCCGGTAACTCTCGGTAAAAACAACACGCTTTATTCCTGCCTGAATGATGAGTTTAGAACACTCCATACAGGGCGACGAGGTTACATATAAAGTAGCACCGTCGCTGCTGTTTCCCGATTTGGCCACCTTGGTTATGGCGTTGGCTTCGGCATGCAAAACGTAAGGTTTTGTTACGTTGTTTTCGTCTTCGCAAACATTTTCGAAACCCGACGGCGTTCCATTGTAACCATCCGAAATGATCATTTTGTCTCTTACGATTAAAGCCCCCACCTGCCTTCTTTTGCAATATGAATTTTGTGCCCAAATTTCCGCCATTTTCAGGTAGCGCTGATCCAGTAAGCGTTGTTTTTCGTTCTCTGCCATTTTATGCCAATCTTCTAAATATGTCTGCCAGTTTCGAATGGATTACAAAATTAGCATTGATTTTCAATTATTAGTATCATTATAACACGCTGAAACGTTAAGGGTTTGATTTTATGATTTTTTAATAGTTCCGGCCCTGGTAATCTTTCTTTGGGAAAAGTCCCAAAACAAAAAACGCCGCAAAAGCGGCGCCAAAAATTCAAAAAGATTCGGTTAGATTTATTCTTTTATCAATAGCCACACATCTGAATACTTATCAAATGCCTGTCGTATCTGAGCTATCCTGCTACGGGCTTCTGTTTCGACTTTATAGGAATTAACACAAACGCGGTAATAACCGGTTTCGCTGTGCAGGATAATCGGTGTAAATCCTTCATCGAGCAGAGTAGTACGATAATTCTTGGCATTTTCGAGTTGGCTGAACGAACCAAGGATCACGAAGTACGTGTTGCCTTCGTTTTGCGCTTTATCCTGCTGATCGGTGAAGGAAACCTGTTCTTTCCTCATGGCAATTGGATTTTCATCCACCGCCGGGGCCACCGGTTTATCTGCTTCGGTATTTGTTTCAGTGCCCGGAACTGTAAATACTTTGGTTTGCGTCGTATTATCGGTAGTGTACTCCGACTGTGCCGGTTGCTTAAAGGTTTTACATGATGTTAAAACCAAAACAAATGCTGCTAAAATTAGTGTTATTCTGTTCATTGCTTCCTGATTTTCGGAAATTTAACTCAGCGAATATACGCAGAAAGCCTGCGTACATTTTAGGAAACTAACGCAAGTTTTACACATGATGTTGTTTGCAACTCAAAATTAAAATTAGCAGCTGAATGGTTTAGCAGCGAGCTTTGGCACCACCCCCGCCAAAAAACATCATAACCCCAAGCAAAAAACCAAAATCGTACCAGCCTCCTGAATTGGGAAAAGCATAAATCTCGTAGTCGGTGAAGAGACTACCGATAAAACTAAAAAGCAGGATGAACCCGTGAAGCAGTCCTTTCAGGAATCCGGGGAGCTTGCCCATATTTTCGAAAGATTGGGTAGCGCAGCCGGTAAACAACATGCCTGCCAGCAACACAACAAGTAAAAGCGGTAAGTACTTTTTCATAACTCAAAATTTTGATTTCAAGTTACCAACTTTAGCGCAGATTGACAATTGAGTTATTCCTGTATAATTGTTTTCAGAAATTCAATAAAATCAGGATTATTGAGCCGGTGATTTAGCATCACAAAGTGGGGGTTTCGCAATACTTTACGGTTGTATTTAAGGGTTTCAAAAGTATCGTGGCGCAACACTGCACCACCAAATTCTTCCACCATTAACTGGCCGGGAGCTGTATCCCACTCCGAGCAGGGGCCGGCTTTCATGTACATGTCCGCATTTCCTCTTATCATCTCCACCTGCTTTCTGGAACTTCCGCAGTGAAGGATCTCAACTTCATAAGTGCGTTTCATTTTCTCGATCAGTTCAGCTTCCCGAGGTTTGAAGAACGAACGGCTGGCGGCAATTCGAATCGTTTCTCGCTGTATAACTGGTGGTTCCAATTTTTGCCTGTTGCCATTTTTTCGGAATTCCACAATTCCGGCTTCCTTCCGACAATACCACCCGGTTTCGGTAAGTGGTTGATAGATCCATCCCTCTTCAGGAGCTTGTCGGTCAATCAGGGCCAGATTGATGCAAAATTCACCGTTGCGTTTTATAAACTCCTTGGTGCCGTCGAGAGGATCAACCAAAAAGTAACGCTGCCAGTTGCTTCTCACTTTAAAGCCGGGAATCGAAGTTTCTTCGTCGAGAACAGGTAAATTGGGGAACAGTTCGTTTAATCCGCTGTTCAGAATACGGCTCGATGCTTTATCAGCCCGGGTAACAGGGGTATTGTCTGCTTTTGTTTGTGCAGAAAAATCCTTGCTGTTGTACACTTCAACAATGGCATCGCCGGCTCTGACCAACAAATCGTATATCCGCTCAAGCATACTTTGTTCCATTACCCTAAAGTTAACCCGAATGACTTTTCTTTTGAATTTTAGACGCTGGTTCGAAAAATCATTTAAATGTTTCTTTACAATCAGGCTTAAAATAAGAAAAATGATTTACTGAAAAACTTCGTGCAACACTTTTAGCGATTTTATTTCCCCCAGATTATCGAAGTGAAGCTGGTAGTAATCGACGAAGGTATCAAGGAGCATTTCGCGCATATTTCTTGGAACTCTAAAAGAATCCAGTTCATGGAATTTGAGCAACGAAAGCTCGATCAGCTTTTCGGTGACTTCTTTGTTTGCAAAATGCGGATGCGAAGGTTCAAAGGCCACCACCGCTCCCTTTTTAATATCGAACCAGCCTTCAAAACCCACCTTTTTCGTATCGGGCATAAAACCAAAATACTCAGTGAGCCGAAATAAAAAGTAGAGATGAAAATTCTGCCATCCCTGCTCCATCAGGTCAAAATACAACAATGCATTTTTAATAAAATCGAAAAGTTCGGGATAGCTCTCCTGCTCGTGGATGGTTTTATAAAGCATTTCTGCCAGAAAGATTGCCTGCGTGGATTTCCCAATATCAAAAGGAATGTTCTGATATGTCTGAAGGCTTTTCATTTCTTTTATTCGCTGAACCTCGCGTGTTTGCTTCTGGTACACTTCAAGGTCGAGCAAAAAAAGCGGCTGTAAAAGTCCGGCTTTATTTTTTGATTTCCGGCTTCGCGATGCATTTACAATATAACTTTGCCGGCCAAATTCACGGGTAAAAACCGTTGCTATTACGCTGGTTTCGCCATACTTTATGAAGTGGAGCACTATTCCTTCGGTAGCAGAAAGCATGAAGCGATTTTATGGTTTCTAATGAATGAACAGAATTTTTGCAATGTGTGTTTCTTCCCCTGATTTATCGTTACAAAACACCAGGTAAACTCCGGTTTTTACTCTTTTCCTGTTCAGGTTCTTTCCATCCCAGGTTGCCTGCCCACCCAGAGAAGTGGTTTTGTAAACCAGGTTTCCGGCAATGTCGGTAATTTTCACATCGGTTTCCGAAATTAAACCGGTAATTGTAACCGGCCCGCTGTATGTTTCGCGAACAGGGTTCGGATAAACATACACTTCGCTGTAATTGTCTTTACCGCCGGTGGCTTCACCCTGGTAGGAGATCAATCCTTTATCAGTTCCAAAATACACTTCGCCGCTCTGTTCGTTTATGGCGATAGCTTTAATCGAGTTCGAAAGCAGGGAGCTGTTCTCTGCAGTAAAATGCAGTACTTCCTTTTCTCCCGATTCCGAAACCAGGAAAACACCTGAATTGCTTGTGCCAAGCCATTTGCGATTTGCTCCGTCAACTGCAATTGCGGTTACTGTTTCGGTGGCGAGCAAAGGGTGGTAAATACCATCATTCAAGTCGAGCCCGGGCTGAGAAGCGTAATAATTTTCAATTTCCCATACCTGAGACGGATTGCTGTACACCGCCACACCCTGCGAGGTACCTATCCAGATGGCCCCTTCCTTGTCTTCGGCAATCGCATAAACATCATTCATTCGCGTAAAGTACTCATCTGTACTGTTGCTAAAATAACTGGTCACCAGCAACCGCCGTTTCCGATCACCCGATTTATCCACTACATAAGCGTCGTTACCCCTTGGCAACAGCACCCATTTATCGTCACTCGAATTCACTACCAATTGTCCAATGGCAAAATTGGCTATTCCGTTCATCGTAAACGACTCCCATTCTCCTTCCCGATTCAGCCTATGCAGGTTGTTGGATGAAGTTGATACATTGGTTATCCAAAGATTTCCTTCCGAATCGAAATCCAGGCCACCGATTCTGACATAAGGTTCGTCGGGCTGCTGAGGCAGCGCAGTTTGCAACGGACTGTTCTTATTCGTGTAACGTTCAATCAGTTCGTCGTTTCGGAATTCGAGGACACCTCCACCCCAACTTCCAACAAAAAAATGGGTTTCATCAAACGGATCCAGGGCTACGCAAACAATATCAAAAAAGCCATTTAACTCCGGGATTTCTGTTTTGCTGAAGTTGGTCCACTCGCCCGAATTGTAGCGCTGAAAACGAGGCGGCATGAAACTGTTGTTCCAGGCATCAGTGCGACCACCGGGGACTACATACAGTCCCGAATTTGAAACTGCAAGATCAAAGACCTGGTTATCTACCGGACCGTTTGGGAGCAGCTGTTCAAAGTTATTCCCGTCAAAACGGATCAGGGCGTTATTGTAATCGGCAATCCAAATAGTACCGTCCTGAGAAATAGCTGTACTGTTTGAGTAAATTGTTGAAACCACTTCACCATCGAGTTCATACGC
>Ga0207717_100112_pt1 | contig 13837 bp, 7 predicted proteins | sample TtanPargueraPR_2_FD_187745 | JGI IMG/M metagenome (GOLD analysis project Ga0207717, IMG submission 187745) | Aerobic enrichment media microbial communities from Bioluminiscent Bay, La Parguera, Puerto Rico - Tt and P2 (2) (SPAdes) | ecosystem: Environmental > Aquatic > Marine > Unclassified ...
ATAAATAGTAACGATCTTTTGGAATCCCTGCCAAATCACAGATTCCGAAGTATGAACTACGCGATGGCCAGTATTCGTCGTAAGGGGTAGGTTCGCCCAGGTAATCGAAGCCGGTCCAGACAAATTCGCCAATCACCCAGTCGAAATTATCCTGCCAGTAAAAGTCTGCGTCGGGTATGTTCGACCACCAGCAGGCTTCCAGATCGTATGATGAACACTGACCGTCGTCGTAAGTTTTTTGCTTGAATTCTTCGACCGGGAATTTATACACTCCGCGGGAGCTAACCGTGGATGCTGTTTCGGATCCAAGGATAAAACCCTGTGGAAATCGTTCGTAGGCTTCTTCGTATAAAGGCAGGCGGTAGTTCAATCCCGGAATATCCCAGATGGCACCAAAACCGTTTTTCAGGGTATTGGCTACCTGGTCCATGCCCATAGTAACGGGTCGAGTCGGGTCTTCCCGGTGAAAAATATTCTGCAGCCAGACCGCACGCTTCAATCCTTCGTTTCCCCATTGATCAGGAACTTCGTTACCGGCACTCCACATTATAATACTGGGATGGTTTCGGGTTGAACGAACCAGATTCACCACATCTTTTTCAGCCCAATCATCAAAAAAGCGGTTGTATCCGTTTTTCACCTTCGGACGAGCCCATTCATCAAAACTCTCGGCCAGCATAAGAAATCCCATTTCGTCGCACAACTCAAGTTGTTCGATTGAAGGCATATTGTGCGACGAGCGAATGGCATTGCAACCCATGTCTTTTAAAATAGAAAGCTGGCGCTTTAAGGCAGACTTGTTCACGGCTGCACCTAGCGGTCCCAGGTCGTGATGGAGACAGACACCTTTAAATTTGGTTACTTCACCGTTTAGCACTAACCCTTTTCCACGTTCGTACTCAATGCTCCGAATGCCAAATCGAATAGTTTGTTCATCTTTTAACTCCCCGCCTTTGAAAAGTTTCATGGTGGCGGTGTAGAGATTTGGCGTTTCCGTATCCCATTTTTGAGGATGAGGAACAGCAAGATTCATTTCAATTTTATCACCAAATACCTGGTCTGAAGTTTTTGATGCCACAATATTTCCATCCGGATCTTTTATTTCTGCGAGTACTTCAATGTTTTCGTCGTGACTAACTTCTGATTTTATATTTATCTGAGCCGATTCATCGGAAATAAAAGGCGTAGTGATAAAGGTTCCCCATTGCTTAAAACTAACTTCGTCTTTAATAACCAGTTGTACTTTGCGATACAATCCGGCACCCGGGTACCAACGCGATGATTCACCATGGTTTTCGAGACGAACAGCGAGCAGATTTTCCTGCCCCGGTTTTAAATATTCAGATAAATCGAAATAGAAATAAGCGTAACCATAAGCCCATTCGCCCACTTTTTGGCCGTTCACAAAAACCTGTGGTTCGCTCATGGCACCATCGAATACAAGCAGCGCCTTTTTTCCTTCTCCAAACTCGGGGGCTTCAAAAGTTTTTCGGTACCAGCCCACACCAATGTAGGGCAATGCACCTGTTCTTCCCGTTTTTTCGGACGCTACTTCTTCCATGTTCTGGGTTATCATCACCGTTTGCTTGTCGATCTCTTTGTCAAAGGGACCGGTAATGGCCCAGTCGTGAGGTACGGTAACTTTTTCCCAATCTTCGGTGTTTAAATTCGGATCCTGTCCGTTTTCAATATCACCGCGGGTGAAGTCCCAATCTTTTTCCAGGGTATAAACTTTTCGGTTTTGGGTTGAAGAAGTGCTGCAGCCTGCAGCTAACATTATAAGTGTTAAAAACGAAATTACAAGTTTCATGTTACATCAAATTACAGGTGCGTACTGGTCTGACTTCTTGCAAAGATGAGAAGAAATTGGAGAAAATCCATTTGTGGATTTATTTCGTGCAACACAATAACAGCTCTCTTTTTTGCGCTCTTGCTGGTTTTTAAAAGGTACATGCGATCAGTCTTTCCCCAGCGGTAATTCAAAAGTAAATGCACTGCCTTGTCCTTCTTTGCTTTCAACGCTGATAGTACCCTTGTTTTTTTCCACAAACTCTTTACAAAGAATTAGGCCCAGTCCGGTTCCTTTTTCATTTGCCGTACCATTTTGCTGAACCGAATATTCTATTTTGAAAAGTTTGCTGAGTGTATCTGCATCCATGCCTATGCCATTGTCTTTGATGGTACACCGCAACATTTTCTCGTCTGTTCCGACAACCACATCTATCTTTCCTCCTTTATTTGAAAACTTAATGGCGTTGTTAAGCAGGTTGCGAAATATAAAGTTAACCATGTTGTAATCGGCAAAAACTTCGATACCGGATGACGGCCACGAAATACGGATGTTTTTTGTATGGGCCGCTTCTTTAAAAAGCAGTTTGTTCGCGGCAAATATTTTATCTATTGTGAAATTTTCCGGCTTAAACTGGATGCTGTCGGTTTGAGTTCGCGACCACTCCAGCAAGTTTTCAAGCAGGTTGTAGCCTGAAGTAGCGGCCTGAAACATGCCGTCGATCATCGTTTCAAATTCTTTGGTGTGTTTAATATCAGCGTTAGTTCGGATCAGGTCTGAAATACCGATCATTACGTTGAATGGGTTTTTCAGGTCGTGGGCAATTATCGAGAAGAACTTATCTTTGGTTGCATTCAGTTTCTTCAGCTTTTGCTCGTCTTCGGCCAGTTGATTGAAGTTTTTTTCGAGCATTACTTTTTGCTGATTTATGGTATTGTAGTTTTCTTTCAGCACCTGGGCGTGTTTCCTACGCAGAATGGCATAATAACTCACGATTATTAAAAGAATAATCAGTAATACAGAAGAAAAGGCGGTTACCTGCAACTGAACCCGTTCGCGGTATTTATTACTTCGGGTTTTTTCAGCCTCCAGTTCATTCTCAAGGGCTTGCTGGGCCCGTTCTTCTTTTAGCAATTCCTCGCGTTCGAATTCGCCTAAAACCTGAGCAATTTTATTGGGTTGCAATAATTCACTCGACTGGTTTTTAAGTACCTGCATTTCGTAGGCTTTCTCATATTGTCCGAGCATTGCGTGTGCATCCGCTTTATCAGTATAAATATCATTCAGGAGGTCGTATTTTTGCAGATTATTGCAGTAGGAAACGGCCTTGTCGAATTCTAAGAGTGCTTTTTGATATTGCCTTCTTTTCAGGAATAGTTTCCCACGCAAATACGAAAGATCAGCATTCAGGCGTTCGAATTTTTGATCGCGCACCATGCTGTCGGCTTTTTGGATGGTCGCTTCCGCTTCAGAAAGGTTATCAACCTCGAGGTAATAATAAGCGAAAAGAATCATGACTTCGGTTTCGCGATGCAGGTCTTCGATTTGCGGTAAGAGTTTTCTGGCATCCTTAAGATTATCAAGTGCTTCGTCAAGGTTTTTTAATTTGATGTTAATGTACCCAAGGGCAATGTTAGACATACTAATGTTGTCGGTTTCATTTTCCTCTTCCTCAATTTCAAGTGCTTTCGCATAGTACAGATAAGCGCTGCGGTATTCTTTCAGGTATTCGTAATACGAACCAATATTGGTGTATGCTTCGGGAAGTCCAAAACGGTCACCCTTTTTCTCAGCCAGGTTTTTAGCTTTTATAATGTATTCTAAGCCCTTTACCTGCTGTGTGCCGTATGAATACAATACACCAAGATTAAGGTACGAACCCACCAGGGAAGTCGTGTCTTTTAGTTCGTTGTAAATCACAATGGCGTATTCAAGATTCTCAATAGCTTCTTCCCAGTCTCCGGTTTGATCGTATCCGTAACTCACATAAAAAAGAGCATCGCCTATGCCCTGTTTATAATTTGCCTGGCGAGCAATTTCCAGGGCAATTTTCCCGTATTTAAGCATACTATCCACGTTGCTGTAAGCATACAACATGGCAAGCCAGTTGTAGTTATCAACCAGTGTAACTGTATCTTTTTCGTTCAGACAAACTTGTTTTAATGAATCTATTTTTTGTTCTGACGCACCGGAAACTATGGGCTTCGCCAACGCAAAAACAAGAAGGCACAAAGTCAGTGTATATTTCAATATTGTGTTCATTAAAGAAGGTATAGACAGCCAAATATAGTAAATAAAGCAGGATGCATAGAATATGATTTTACATAGTTGTAAACAGCGTTTGTGTACCTTGAAATGACAGGGATTTGATAAAATTGAAGACGAATTAACATTGCTGATTTGAACTTTGAAGGCTACTATCAGGTTTTTATATCGAAAGAACTTTTTTTATATTGTTGTATCAAATTCAGTTGTATTAACCATAAGACCCATGTCCGGACGTTTACTCATATACTTTTTTATTGTCTCCTTTATTGGTTTGGTTGGATGCCGTTCCAATACAAATGAAAAGGGCAAGAAAGATGATAAAGACCTGGTTCACCGGGATCTTGCGGAAATTCAGGAAGATGGTGTACTTCGTGTTGTTACTACCTACAGCAGCACAAGTTATTTCCTGTACAAGGGACAGCCAATGGGCTACGAATACGATCTGTTGAAACGCTTTGCAAAACACCTCGATGTTCGGCTGGAGATTAGCGTTTCAAACGATCTTGATACTATGTTTCAGCGCCTGATGGACGGGGAAGTGGATTTAATCGCGCACGGTCTCACCATCACCAATTCGAGGAAAGAAAAATTTGCATTTTCGGAATACCTCTACTTGACGCACCAGGTACTTGTTCAGCGGAAACCTCAGAACTGGCGTAAACTGGGATGGAGCAAATTACAGTCTTCGCTCATTCATGATCCGATCGAACTGATAGGAGATACAGTCTCCGTTCGGGCCAACTCGTCGTACCTCGACCGGCTGGTTAATCTCAGTGACGAAATTGGCGGCATAATTCATATTGATACCTTAAGCGGAGACCTTTCAACCGACCGTATTATTGAAATGGTAGCCAATGGCGAGATAAAGTATACGTTTGCCGATAATAACATTGCCAGCATTAATGCCTCGTATTATCCCGAACTCGACGTTAGTGTCCCTGTTAGCTTTTCGCAACGAATGGCATGGGCTTTACGGCCCAATTCACCCGAACTTGAAAGAAACCTGAATGATTGGATCAAGACCATGAAAGACGGGGTAGCTTACTATGTTATTTACAATAAGTACTTTAAAAACGAACGCGATTTCAGACGAAGAGAGAACAGTGAGTTGTACAGCATGAACCACAACAACATCAGTCCTTATGATGATCTGATTCAGGCCAGTGCCGATTCGCTGGGCTGGGACTGGCGTTTGATGGCGGCAATGGTTTTCCAGGAATCGAAATTTAATCCTGACCTGGAATCGTGGGCGGGAGCACGTGGTTTGATGCAAATCATGCCGCGAACCGCCGAACGTTTTGGCGTAACCGACCGAACTGACCCGAAACAAAGTGTGCGGGCAGGTACCGAGATACTGGAGCTCTTATGGAACCGTTTTGAGGATATTCCCGATTCTGTGCAACGAATTAAATTTACGATGGCAGCCTATAACTGCGGATACGGACATGTTGATGATGCGCGAAATCTGGCCTACGAAGAAGGACTGGATATGTACCGATGGGACAATCACGTTGAAGAAACGATACTAAAACTAAGTTACCCGGAATATTATAACAAGCCTGTTATAAAATACGGTTATGTACGTGGAATTGAGCCTTATACATATGTTCGGCAGGTATTCGACCGCTATGCAAATTATTCCCATTTTATCGAAAGGGAGATGCCCGAGGAAATGACCGGTACCCAATAATCCCTGAAAATTTTCGAAGAAACAACACAAAAAAACCGCCCCACATTAAATGAGACGGTTTCGCTATCTTAATTTCTAAGCTGCTTTATCAAATTGAATTGATTGCATTCAAATCGTCGAAAGCTACCTGTAAACGGGCGATCATCGATTCTTCGCCTTTTCTAACCCACACACGTGGATCGTAGAATTTTTTATTTGGTTTATCTTCGCCTTCCGGGTTACCAATCTGTCCTTGCAGGTAATCGTGGTTGGCTGCCTCAAATCCGCGTACACCATCCCAGAATGCCCACTGCGTATCAGTATCAATATTCATTTTCACAACACCGTAATTAATGGCTTCACGAATCTCTTCATGCGACGAACCGGAACCACCATGGAATACAAAATCAACCGGAAGTTTTTCATCCAATCCGAGTTTTTCAACAATGTATTTCTGCGAATTATCGAGTATTTTTGGAGTCAGTTTTACGTTACCCGGCTTGTACACTCCGTGCACATTTCCAAACGATGCTGCAATTGTGAAATTTGGAGAAACTTTGCTGAGCTCTTCAAAAGCATAGCAAACTTCTTCGGGCTGGGTATATAGTTTCGACGAATCAACATCGGTGTTGTCAACGCCGTCTTCTTCGCCGCCTGTAATACCAAGCTCAATTTCCAGGGTCATACCCATTTTGCTCATTCTTTCGAGGTATTTTTTGCTGATCTCAATGTTTTCTTCCAGAGGTTCTTCACTCAAATCAAGCATGTGCGAGCTGAACAACGGTTTTCCGGTTTCTTCGAAATGCTTTTCGCTGGCGTCCAGCAGACCATCGATCCAGGGCAATAATTTTTTGGCAGCGTGGTCGGTGTGCAGAATTACGTGAACACCATAAGCTTCGGCCAAAGTATGAATATGTTTTGCACCTGCAACAGCACCTAAAACAGCTGCTTCCTGTCCTTCGAGTTTCAATCCTTTGCCGGCATTAAAAACGGCACCTCCGTTTGAAAACTGGATGATAACCGGCGCTTTTGCAACTTTTGCTGCTTCCATAACGGCGTTGATCGATGAAGATCCAACAACGTTAACGGCCGGAATGGCAAACTGATTTTCCTGTGCCACCCTGAAAATGTACTGTACGTCAGCACCGGTTACTACACCGGGTTTTACGTTTTCTGCTATTTTACCCATAATTTCTGTTTATTTTGATATTACGATTTTTCGCTGTCATTCTAAAAAGCCTAACAAAATTATAATTTCCCGGAATGCCTGTCAAGATTGACTTGTTAATGAAGTTTAATTTCTTCATTATTTAATATTCAGATGATTAAATCCAAAAAGAATGGCACCCGTCTGATGACGGATGCCACTAAAAAAACCAAAAATCAATTCCGAATTATTGGCTTAATCTGCCCCTCAAATCCATTCTTCCGAAAGGATTTCTCCCCTGATGCTGATTACTATTTCTTTAACGGGCACTTTTCTCGAAGCCATTTGAGTCGCCATTCTGACCATTTGCGATAGGCCGCCGCAGCAAGGTACTTCCATAATCACAACAGAAATGGTATTTACCCGCGCATCATCGATCAGGCGTTTAAGTTTCTGAATGTAGATATCGGTTCCCTGATCGAGTTTGGGGCAGGCGATCACCATTTTACGCCCCTTAATAAAATCGTTGTGGAAGTTTCCGTAGGCAAATCCGGCGCAATCGGCAGCTACCAGCAAATCGGCATTATTAAAATACGTCGATGCCGGGTTGATGAGGTGCATTTGAACAGGCCACTGGGTCAGTTCCGAAGGCACATCGCTGGCTGGCGCTGCCATTTTCATTCCGGATGCGTCGAAAGCCATTGGTGCTGAGCCGGGGCACCCTCCAGTGGAACAACTGCCCGAACCAACCGGTTCCTGTTTTTCTTCGTGCAGCAAGGCATGTACTTCGCTTATTTTAAAAGGCATCGCTTCCCGGTTTGCTTTTATAAAATCGAGAGCTTCGCGCAAATAACCGTTTTCGCCATGATCCTGCAGGTGTTTCAGGTGGGCAAAGACAGTTGCTTTTCCACTTTTTATCATTTGCGAAATAGTGGCCACTTCGTTGTAGGCATCTGCCTCACGTTCTTCGATGGTAATGGCGCCCTGTGGACAATGCCCGATACAGGCACCCAGACCGTCGCACATCAATTCGCTCACCAGCCGTGCTTTCCCTTCAATAATCTGCAATGCGCCTTCGTGGCAATTTGGAACGCACAGTCCGCATCCGTCACACAATTCCTCGTCTATGTTCACAATTTCGCGTATCATATCTTTTTATTTTATTAGCGTTTCGCTTCCTTTTACGCAACAAAAGTAAGGTGGTGGCGTTCCTGAAATTGTATCAATTGTTACAAAATGATAGATTATTCACTTCTAGCACAGTGCCCGGTATTTCGGGGCATTTCGGAAAATGAAAGCAAACGATTGCTTGGAGAAATTCATTTTCAAATCAAATCATTTCAAAAAGATGAGATTGCGGTTCTCGCAGGCGATGAGGTTAAGAATCTACTGATCATTTTGTCGGGGAGCGTGCGCGGTGAGATGATCGACTATTCAGGAAAGACCGTTAAGATTGAAGATATTGAAGCACCCAAACCACTCGCTACTGCATTTCTATTCGGAAAAGAGAACCGCTATCCGGTTACAGTAACCGCAAACAACACTACGAAAATACTGGCTATTCCGGTTTCCGAATTCCTGAAAATATTACAACTGAATGCCCAACTGCTTAGGAATTATTTGAACAGTATTTCATCACGGGCACAATTCCTTTCCCAAAAACTACATTTTCTGAGTTTTAAAACCATTAAGGAAAAGATGGCGCACTACCTGTTAAGTCAAGCCGGCGAACGTTTTCATTCCTTCGAATTAAAGAACACACAACAACAACTGGCCGATCTTTTCGGCGTTACCCGACCTTCGCTGGCACGCGTTGTGGGTGAAATGCAGGCCGATGAACTCATAAAAATTGAACGAAAAACAGTGACACTTCTTGATAAGGATGGATTGAATCAACTGCTAAGAAATGGATAATCATAACTTAATTAGATACAAAATATTTACTGATCAGTCTTGGCTGGTCGCTTTTACAACCACAAAAGATACATTACCGCGAAAATCCGTCCGTTTTACCGGTGAAGATGAACAGGAATATCTGGAAAATCGCCGGGAACTGGCTGCTTTACTGGATATCGATTCAGAACAACTGGTGTTTCCGCGGCAAACGCATTCAAGTACAGTTTGTAAGATAGATGAAACTCCGGAAAACGAATTGAAAGAAACGGATGCCTTGGTAACCAATAAAGCCGGACTTTGCCTTTGCGTCCAAACGGCCGATTGTGTTCCAGTTCTTCTTGCCGATCCGAAAAAACGGGTTGTTGCTGCTGTGCATGCAGGCTGGCGTGGCACAGTGGGTAAAATTGTAAGTCAGACAATTGAAAAACTGCAGCAGGATTTTGGCTGTAATCCGGATGATTTGCTGGCGGCTGTTGGTCCGTCGATTGGCCCCGAAGTCTACGAAGTGGGTGCTGAAGTGGTGGAAGCTGCACACAAAGCAATACCCGAAGCATCAAAAACATTGCACCTGAATTTCACCGGCAAATATCATTTCGATTTGTGGGGAGCTAACCGACTATTGCTTCTTGATGCCGGTCTGAAGGAGAGCAACATTGAAGTGCTTGAAGCCTGTTCGTACCGCATAAACGAAAAATACTTTTCGGCCCGGCGCGACGGTGTGTACACGGGTCGGATGGTAACGGGAATCATGCTGCGCGAATGAAGTGTAAAAAATGTGGGAGGCTTAGCTGTTTTCAGCAAAACCCTTATCTTCGCAACTATTAATTATTCGACAAATCTTTAGCTTTCTGAAAACATATCAAAATGAAGCAATATAAACTGTACAACAACATTTTTGGCTGGGTAAGTTTTGCCGTTGCCGCTGTTGTTTACCTGATGACCATAGAGCCCACTGTGAGCTTTTGGGATTGCGGCGAGTTCATTACTACTGCCTACAAATTTGAAGTGGGGCATCCACCCGGAGCGCCTATTTTTATGATCGTTGGTCGGATGTTCACGTTGTTTGGCGGCCCTGAAAATGCAGCTAAACTGGTGAATGTATTATCCGGACTGGCCAGTGCTTTTACCATCATGTTCCTGTTTTGGACCATAACACACCTGGCAAGAAAGATGCTGGCACAAAAGAGCGAAATGAGCAAGGGACAGGCCATAGGCATTTTGGCTGCCGGACTTGTTGGCGCATTGGCCTATACTTTCTCCGATACCTTTTGGTTTTCAGCCGTTGAAGGCGAAGTTTATGCCAGTTCTTCCCTCTTGACTGCTTTGGTTTTCTGGGCCATTTTGAAATGGGAGGATGTTGCTGATGAACCTTTTGCTAACCGCTGGCTTATTTTTATTGCCTATGTTGTTGGGTTATCGATCGGGGTTCACTTGCTTAACCTGCTTGCGATTCCGGCAATTGTTTTCGTTTATTATTTCAGAAAATATGAGGTCACCCGAAACGGCATTATCCGGGCACTCGTTATCTCGATTGCGTTACTTGGGGTTATCATGTACGGAATTATTCCTGGAGTAGTAACCGTTGCTTCTTGGTTCGAACTGATGTTTGTAAATTCATTCGGGCTACCGTATCACTCGGGGGTACTCTTCTATTCGGTTTTGCTGATCGCTGCTTTTGCTTATGGAATTATTTATACCCACCGCAAACATAAAGTGGTTTGGAATACCATTTTGCTTTCACTGGCTGTAATCATTATTGGTTATTCTTCGTTTGCGATCATTATGATCCGTTCTTCGGCCGAGCCACCAATGGACCAGAACGATCCCGACAATACTTTTGCTTTGCTGAGCTACCTGAATCGTGAACAGTACGGTGAACGTCCATTGTTCTCGGGACAGTATTATAATTCTCCACTGAAAGTTGGGGACCGTTTTACAGAAGGAAAAGCGATCTACTCGCAGATCGATGGGAAATATGTTGTTACACATCATCGCTACAGCCCGAATTATGACGAACGTTTTACCACCATTTTCCCGCGCATGTGGAGTTCGATGGATCCGCAGCATGCACAGGATTACCAGCAATGGGCAAACATCAAAGGAACACGCATTCAATACCGAAACGAACGGGGAGAAACCGAAACCATCGTCAAACCGACTTTTAGCGAAAACCTGAGGTTCTTCTTCCGCTACCAGGTTAATCACATGTACTGGCGCTATTTTATGTGGAATTTTGTAGGACGTCAGAACGATATACAGGGGCACGGAAGTATCATGCATGGAAACTGGCTTAGCGGGATAAAATTCATTGATGAGGCACGGCTTGGCGACCAGGACAACCTGCCGGAGAGATATGCCAACAACAAAGCACGAAATACTTATTATTTCCTGCCTTTTTTACTTGGATTGCTCGGAATTTTCTTCCAGTATAACCAGGGGAAAGAAGGGAAAAAGGGACTATGGGTGATATTCCTGTTGTTTATTTTAACTGGGCTGGCCATTGTAATTTACCTGAACCAGTATCCGCATCAGCCGCGTGAGCGGGATTATGCTTATGCAGGTTCATTCTATGCTTTTGCCATCTGGATTGGGCTGGGCGTGTTAGCCATTTCTGAAGCTTTGAAAAAATTCATTCCTGATACTGTTGCCGCCGGAATTGCCGGAGTGGTAACGCTTATTCTTGTTCCGGGAATCATGGCGGCTCAAAACTGGGACGATCACGATCGCTCGGGCCGCTACACCGCGCGCGATTTTGGCGCGAACTACCTGAAAACTTCTGCGCCCAACGGAATTATTTTCACCAACGGCGATAACGATACATTCCCGCTCTGGTATAATCAGGAAGTGGAAGGCGTACGCACCGATGTTCGGGTTTGTAACCTCAGCTACCTGCAAACTGATTGGTACATCGATCAGATGAAAAGAAAAGCTTACGAATCGGATCCGGTGCCATTCTCCATGACAAATGAGAAATATCGATTGGGTACCCGCGATGCAGTTTACGTGCTTGATAATCCGCGTATCAGGCGTGATTATGTAGGTTTGAAAGAAGCAGTAGATTTTATTAAGGATGACAATCCGGCGACCAAGCTTCAGCAAGCCGATAATGCCGCCTACATTCCTAAAAAAGAAATTCGTTTTAAGGTGGACAAGGAAGCAGTGATCCGAAACAAAGTTGTTCGGCCTGAAGACTACGATAATATTGTGGATGAGATCGTAATCGATCTTTCAGATAAAAATATGCTGTCGAAGGACGAAATGATGATCCTCGACCTGCTGGCTAACAACAACTGGGAACGTCCGATCTACTGGTCGATAACAGTAGGACGCAGCAAGTATTTGAACCTCACTGATTATTTCCAGGTAGAAGGTTTCGCTTACAGGTTGGTTCCGGTCAAACATGAAAGCTCGCCTGAACAGTTGCAGTTTGGCGGAGTTGCCAGCGACATCATGTACGAAAACCTGATGAATAAATTTAATTGGGGCAGAATGAACGAACCTGATGTGTACATTGATGAAAACAATGCCCGCATGATGACCAATATACGGAACAGCTTTAACCGGCTGGCTTCCCAACTGATAGAGGAAAATAAAAATGATTCGGCTATTGCAGTGATCGATCGTTGTAACGAACTGGTTCCCAACGATGTTGTTCCTTACCAGTACTTTGCACTGGAACTGGCAGCAAGTTATGTGCGGGCAGGCGCAACCGATAAAGGTATAGAAATGGTTGAAACAGCCTACTCGAATTTCGACGACGAGTTGAATTATTATTTTGCGCTTGATGCAAAACACCTGCTGTCAATGGGCATCAACGAAGAAATCCAACGTAACCTGTTTTACCTGCAGCGTTTGCAACAGGTAGCCCGACTTGCCGGCGATGAGGACCTGAACGAGAAGATAGGAGCAAGCCTGCAGAGTTATTTCGAAAGATTCAGAAACGGTTAATAGCAAAAAAAAAGCAAATGAACATATTGATAATTGGCTCAGGAGGTAGGGAGCACGCCCTCGGTTGGAAAATCAAACAAAGTAAAAAGGTTGATCAGCTTTTTTTTGCACCCGGAAATGCCGGAACGGCAGAAATTGGGAAAAATCTGGATGCCGGGGTTTCTGATTTCGACCGCATAAAAACACTTGTTATTGATAACCGAGTTGATTTGATGTTGGTAGGCCCTGAAGTACCGCTGGTTGATGGACTGCACGACTTTTTTGAAGACGACCCCGAACTTTCATCTGTAAAAGTGGTTGGACCAAAAAAAGCCGGTGCCGAACTCGAAGGAAGCAAGGATTTTGCCAAAGCCTTTATGGCTCGCCATAGCATTCCAACAGCGAAATATTTTACGGTTACCGCAGATAATCTTGATGAAGGTATTGAATTCCTGACAACGATGCAATCGCCATATGTGTTGAAAGCAGATGGTTTGGCTGCCGGAAAGGGTGTTCTAATCATCGAGTCGCTGAACGTAGCACAACAATCGTTGAAAGCAATGCTCGAAGGCCAGTTTGGCGATGCCAGCAGCAAAGTCGTGATCGAAGAATTCCTGAGTGGAGTTGAAGTATCGGTTTTTGTGATCACCGACGGGAAGGATTACAAAATTTTACCTGAAGCAAAGGATTATAAACGAATAGGAGAAGGAGACACGGGACTCAATACAGGTGGAATGGGTGCGATAACTCCCGTGCCTTTTGCCGACGATGAGTTTATGGGGAAAGTTGAAAAAAGGATTATTAAACCGACGGTTTCGGGCTTGCAAAAAGAAGGTATCGATTACAATGGATTTATCTTTTTTGGACTGATCAATGTAAATAACGAGCCTTTTGTGATTGAGTACAATGTGCGTATGGGCGACCCGGAAACAGAAGCCGTGATGCTTCGTGTGAAATCTGATTTTGTTGATCTGCTCGAAGGTGCGACCGATGGTGACCTGGGAGAAAAGGAACTGCAAATCGACGATCGGACTGCTGTTACAGTCATGCTGGTTTCGGGTGGATATCCCGGAAGCTACGAAAAAGGGAAAGCGATCTCGGGGACTGAAAAGGTAGAAGACAGCATCGTCTTTCATGCGGG
>Ga0207717_100113_pt1 | contig 13753 bp, 15 predicted proteins | sample TtanPargueraPR_2_FD_187745 | JGI IMG/M metagenome (GOLD analysis project Ga0207717, IMG submission 187745) | Aerobic enrichment media microbial communities from Bioluminiscent Bay, La Parguera, Puerto Rico - Tt and P2 (2) (SPAdes) | ecosystem: Environmental > Aquatic > Marine > Unclassified ...
TATGCATCAGGTACATGAATGCTCCTGCCACTATTAGCACCACACTTACAAAAAGAAAATCGGGTTGCCGGTAATGTTGAAAAAGAAAGAAAAGCGCCAGTCCGAGCGGAATGGATAAATTGTCGGATCCACGCCACGAAATGCATTCAAAGGCAGCAGAAACAATGAGTAACGCAAGCACAAAAAAGACATCGCCGAACAAGGAAGGGGATAAAAAAAGGTAAAACAGCACCAGGTTGGAAACGGTGTAGGCCAACAGGCCATACAGGCTTTTCAGATCATTTCCCACCCTGAAAAAGCGGTTGCGCTTTTTGATTTGTCCGAAGAGGTTAGCCAGCGGATCGGAAACGATGAGTACCAGCAGTGCAATGCGAAAATAAGACTGGGGAAGATCGGCCAGCAACAGGAACGACGATAATACTCCAAGTGGATAAAACAGGGTACCGAGGCTTTTGTATGTGGTTTTATGGATCAGCCGAAAGCTGTTGAGCGGGTAAGTGGCAAAAGCAAATACTGACCCGGCGATGATCAGCAGCAGCAAAACATCAGGCTCAACTGTGTAGGTCAGCAGCAGAATAAGCAGTCCGGTTAACAGGTGCACCAGCTTTCGAATGATCAGCGCTCGTTGTTTTTCCAATGGACGTTTAGTTATTTGTTTTGTTTCCACCTTGCCCGGTTACCGCGTTGTTTTATCGCGTTGCAACGATGAACCGGTAAAAGTTTTTCTTAAATATAGGAAGAATGTTGAAGACGGAAGATTGAGATACAGGGCTAGCTGTTTTCAGGCTCCCGGCTGTAGATAAGAGGCATTTGCCCTTTCCATTGCTTCCAGGTTTCATTGTCGGTAATCAGTTCAACCATAAAACGGGCCACGTTTATCCGGCTTACTTTTCCCGGGTTAAACAGGGCACTTCGGATGGGTGAAGGATGGATCTCGTAGGGGCTCACGCTGTCCTCATCAATGAGACTGTCGGGGCGCACTGCCGTCCATTCAATATGCGGGTTGTTTTGCCCGATCTGGGTACGGAGGAATTCGGCCGCTGCTATGTTATCGGTATAGGGTGGCAGCAATACACTGAGCAGAGAAACCACTAATCTTTCACCCAAAGAAATGCGCTCATTCAGATCGCTGTTCCTGTTGCCTGAGGTATTCATCAGTACAAACTTCACCTGCTTTTGAGGTTTGTTGTCCTCGATGGCTGCACATAAGCGGCGGGTAGCATCGGCTACCAGTCGGCGTGGTTTCCCGAACATCCCTTTAAAGGTCAGGTTGTGGCCCAGGCACGAAGCTATGGCATCGCAGCCCTGAACCAATTCGGCCATCTGTTCATCACTAAGGTCGAGCACAGCGGCTTTCACTACCGTCAGGTTTTTATTATTGAGTAATTCATCCAGCTTTTCTGCCGATCGGACTACGACAGTTACCTTTTCTCCGCGATCAAGGAGGTCTTTAACCAGCAGCCGCCCTGTTGCGCCGGTGGCTCCAACAATTAAAATTTTCATAAGTATTTTAATAAGATGAAAAGATAAGACATTTTGGGGTGTGGGGGCAAATAAAAGTGAGGGAGAGTGAGATCGCTTCGTAGCTCCTTCTCGCAATGACGCGGTTCATTGAGAACTGCGCAGCGGACAACAACAACGGTAATCTCAGAATGTTTCATTCCTGTCCGCTGCCCTAATTCCCATATGGTATCTTACTGCCCCTCGTTTGCAACGAGGGGTAAATAACCGGTTGTTTCCGAACGACATGATCCCTAAACGTCCATTTGTATTTCAACCATACCTTTTTCTCCGGCGTAATCCACAGCAGAACTAAAAATATATTCGTGTGGATGTGCTACAATTAAAGCCCGAACCGGGTTTTCGTGAATGTAATTAATACGTTGGTCGATCTTCTCATTTGTATCCATTAAAACAGCATGATTGGTTTCTTGCCAAAACTTATATTTTTTTATTCTGTTGTCGAACTTTCCGGCAAATTCAAATTGATTAAGTAGCCAGTCTCTTCTGCTTTCGGGTATCTGTTGAAGGAGTTTAACAATGGTTTTTGAAGTGAAATTTTTGAAATCCCTGATAATATCACTTATTCTAAATCCTTCTCTTGCACTACAAACCAAGTGTAAATGATTCGACATCAAACACCATGCATACACAATTAGACCTTTGTTTTTGATGCAGTAGTTTAATGCATTTACAATTTCAATTTTATATTCTTTTCGGGTAAAAATATCAATCCAGTTTACTACCGTAAAGGTTACGAAGTAGTTTGCATTTTGATCATCGATATAATAATTGTCTGCGGGCATTTTTCTTTAAAGTTATATTTTTTGTCGATGCAATCGACATTTAAGTAACCCCTCGTTGCAAACGAGGGGTAGAGGAGGGAGAGTGAGATTGCTTCGTCGTTCCTCCTCGCAATGACAGAATTAGAGGTAGTCGGATTGCAGCGGACAACAACAAAGGTAATCCCGGAATGTTTCATTCCTGTCCGCTGCCCGGTACACCTCAACGCCACAGTAATTGCGATCCCGAGCACTCGGGAGAAGCAATCTGTAAGGTCTATTGTGCAGTCCTGGTTTTCTTACTGCCCCTCCTTGCAAACGAGGGGTAGAGGATTTAATCTTTGAATTCAAAAACTGTATGGAAAAATAATTTCTCCCCGAACTTCGCGCTTAAGCTTTGCTTTTCTTCTTCAGCAAAATTCGTGTATCTTCATCGGGCGTAAAACAAGGATTATGAATACCCAGCTTCAGATTGGGACCACTGTAGTTGTATTTGCACTGGTGGCCTACTTGGTAGCCATTGTTACCGAGCAACGAAAAAAAATCATCAGTAAAACGGTGCTAACTTTTTTAACGCTGGGTGTATCGCTCGATATTATTGCCACAACTTTTATGATCCTGGGCTCTGCCAAAGGTGCTTTTACCTTTCACGGGGTGCTGGGGTACTCGTCGCTGGCAGCCATGTTCACCGATGCGGTGTTGATGTGGCGGTTAAGAAACAAACAGGGCCTGAATGCTGCGGTGCCATATAAATTGCACCTTTATTCTCGTTATGCCTATTTGTGGTGGATCGCCGCCTTTATTACCGGGGGCCTGCTGGTGGCATTGCGCTAAATGCAATAATGGATTTTTAATAGCGATTATTACCCAGTAGAATGATTATTGGATGTTTAGGGATTTAGCGTGTATTTCTATTTTCATTTCTTTTTCTTGATAAAAAAGAAGCGAAACAAAGGAAAATCAAGAAAGAAATAAGCTTCTTCCCGCTCATGACTTTCTGTTCGGCCTTCACATTACAGCTGCTCAAGCCGGAAATTTATTTCACGCCAGCCCCGGCCCGCATTTTTTTTGTCCCGGCGCACTTTTAAAAAATGAATAAGTTTTACGGATTACTCCGATGCTGAAGAGACATTTATGGCATTCAGTCCGCGCGGGCCTTTGGCCAGTTCGAAAGTCACCTGGGCGCCGTCGCCGATTTCGGGGAATGCGTCGTTAATATGAAAGAAATATTTCTCGTTATCCGAGAGGTCCCTGATAAAACCGTAGCCTTTGTCGGTTTTGAAAAATTCGACACGTCCTTTATGCACCGGGTCTTCAGTTTCTTCTTTTTTGGGTACCGAAACTTCAATGTCTTCGGCTTTAATTTTTGTTTTGTCTTCCGGATCCGGAGGGGTATCGGTAATCACCCCGTTCTCATCTACATAAGCGATCATATCGTCGAGCGATCCTCCGCCTGCGTTTGCTTTGCGCTCTTCTTTGCGCTTCTGTTTTTCTTTCTTTTTCTGTAGTTTTTTCTTTTCTAATTCTCTTTTGTTGTAAGAAATCGGTCTTGCCATTCAATCTATTTTTGTTACTAATTATTCAATCAATGTACTTGTTTTTTTAACGTAGTTGCGTTTTTGTTGTTGCACTTTATCGCTTTTTTGCAACTCTGCCTCTGGCTCCCGGATGCTGTTTCCCCTGAAATTGCCGTTTATGAGCAACATCTGGTGACTTTTTTAACCTGTTTAGTTGATGCTGATCTCGATTTTAACGATGAAAAGACCCGCTAATGGGATAGGGAACAAAACACGGCGAAGTACGATCCAGTAAAATGACCTTACAGTCAGGTTTTCAAAGGTATGAAATTTATTGGAAAGTTGCAGTTATCTGACTCGAACTGTCCTTTTGTTTTTAAGGCAGTTTCAGGTTGATACCCTCGTTGCAAAGGAGGAGTAGAAAAGCAGAATTAATCCTTTAATGTTTTGGTTATCCTAACTGATTACCAGCCATATATTTTTAAATCAACGAAAAATGAAGTACATTTAGTAAGGTTCAAAGAGAAATCATCAACTAATCCATCGCAGCAATGAAAAAGAATTTCTTTGAATGTAATCATATCTGCCGTATTCCTTATCTACTTTTTCTATTGGCTATTATCTTCAGTTCAAATCGATACGTTTACGGGCAATCGACAATTTATAAAAGCGACGGAACCACAATACAGGTTTTTCAGATTGAAAAACGTGGCGATTCTAGAAGTTATCGCTTAAGCAATGATTCAACAGAACAAATTTATTATATCAGTTGGAAAGCCATTGACAGTATTCGGTATGAAAACGGGACTGTGGAAAGGTTTTATTCGGAAGTACTGCTACCCCAGGTTGAAACACCGGTAAAAAAGGCAAGAAAGAATTTTCTTGGGGTGAATATCTGGCCATTTTTTTACAAAGACATTGAATTTTTCTACGAACGTTTAATTACCGAACATATAGGAATTAAAAACAACGTGTTAGTTAGACTCAGTGAGTCTTATCCTTATGACGATTACTATCGAGAAATAAATTATTCGATCAATTCGGGGGCCAATTACTATTTTCTTGAGTCTGATCTTTTCCGTTTTGGTACTGGAGTAGCATTTAATATAGGGCAGTTTGAGAAAGAGCAATATAATGTTGACCCTTACTACGAATATGACCCATACACCGATTCTTACTATCCGTACTATTCTTATTCAACCGAAAAAAAGATGTACAGTACTGTCTTCATTAACGGATCATTTACCAGCAAAATCCAGAATAAAGTTTTCGCCACAATCGAAATTGATATTCCACTTTTCAACAAACCCCCATATGCGTTCCTCTTTAAAACCGAACTTGCCATCAATTTTTAAAATTTGTGCTATGAAAAATCAGATTTACCATAAAATGAGGAAAAGAAAAACTGAAGATCAGATAAAACTTCGTCAGTGGTCAAACGGGATTAAGCTTATTTCCTGGATACTCATTGTAGCCTCCCTAAACCTGTTTTCGGGCTGTATGAATTATTTTAAAGTGGAGAAGGCAACAGGGCCGGTGGCCGAAAACATCAATATCTTAAACGACCAGGATAAAAAAATCATCTTGCACCTCGACGATGAGGCCTGGCATATCAGCTCAATAACGCTGAATGAGCGATTCCTGGATGCAAGTATTGAAGGGGATTATATATCGGTATTGAGCAAACCTGTAAAGCCGGACGGAGCGAACCGCTACAGAAAAAAGGCAAGTAACGATCAGTCGCGCGTACTGAACGAGGTACATATGTATACAACTGAAATGAGTCGTAAACCAGGAACCATGGAGATTTCCGTTCCATTAAGCGGCATTCAGAAGATTGAAGTTTATGAAAAGGATAAGGCAGCAACCGCAGGATCGTATGCGCTTGGAGTACTAGGAGTGGTTGCCGGAGCTTATGTTCTAACCGGAATCATTTTAGTGCTTACTTCCTGTCCGTTCATTTATACCAACGATGGAGAGCAATACATACTCGCCGGGGAGATATATAGTGGAAGTGTTCAACCCCAACTCGAAAGAAACGATTTTATGAAACTACCTGTTTATAATCAGCACAGCAAAGATTATCAGTTAAAAATTGCCAATGAGCTAAAAGAAATTCAACATACCAATTTAATGGAAATGTGGGTCTTCGATCATTCATCCGATTTGGAAATAGGGATTGATAAATACGGGAAGTATCATACCCTAAGCGACCCGTTAACACCGATATCTGCTACAAATTTCGAGGGAACCGATCTTACCGGGGTGCTTGAGCACAAAGACAGTTTGTTTTATACCAGCAGTTTGAGTGATCAGGAACTGCCCCTGACTGATGGAGTGACCCTTGAATTTGCAAAGCCCGATAATGCCAGCCAGGCGAAAGTGTTGATCAGGGCAAAGAATTCTTTGGTGCTTGATTTTATGTTTGGACAGTTTCAGGATCAGTTTGGCAAGCGCTACAAAAGGTGGAACAAAAAACAAAGTAAGGCTCCCGAAGAACAATTGATGCAATGGAAGATCGATCAGAATATCCCCTTAACATTGTCGGTTGAAAGAAATGGAAGCTGGGAGCCTGTTGATTATTATCATGTCGCCGGGCCGGTGGCATTTAAGGAAGATATCCTTAGTTTTCCGCTAACGGGGGAAGAAAGCAACCCCATGAAAATAAAACTGGAAGCGGGTAATTTTTTCTGGGAAATAGATTACGTTGGGATTGATTATTCAGAAGATAAGGAACTGAGTTACGAGATTGTTCCGGCATCTGCCGCAACAGACCAGTCAGGAAAAGACATAACAGGCAAAATCCGAAAAGACGATAAAAAATATTACAATCAAACTCAAACTGGCAATAATGCTGTGGTCACTTTCGAAATTCCTGAGAATTTACAGGAATCACGTTCAATTTTTCTCCACAGCAAAGGCTGGTATCATATTCTGCGGGATCCTTCCGGTACTCCCGACCGCGAATACCTGGAGACTTTTCGACAACCCGGGCGTTTTAACCAGTTTGTGAACGAATATATTCAAAAACTGGCAGAGTATTAAAGGGGATTTTTTGGATTCATTTAAATGAAATATGTCGAATAGAAACAAAAAGAAACTGCCTGAACAGGTATACGGCCGAAAAGTATGGATTTTAGTAAAATGGTTGCGATTATTCATTTTCTGGCAAATGCTGAAACTGAACAGGAGCCCGCTAAAGTCAATCAGAGAATTGCAAAGACTAAAGAAGCTCAGGAGTACGGTGCATGGGAACCAACGCATTACCAAGTTCGTGAGGTCGGGTAAGTTTTACTACTGGGTAACCGATTTTCCGGGACTCCCTTCAACGAATCTTAAAAAGCTGATAGAGCTCGAGTTTGCCAGAGATGAAGGATACGCGGGACAGAAGAACAAAGAGATTACTCCCCAACAGACCATTATTTGGGGGATTACTAACAGATGTTCCCTGAACTGTACACATTGTTACGACTGGGATAATATCGACAACAAAGACCATCTTTCGCTTGAACAACTGAAACTTATTCTGAAAAAAATTGAAGAACAGGGGATACGACACGTACAGTTAAGTGGTGGTGAACCTTTGGTTCGATTCGACGACATGATATCAATATTAAATGAGGCGTCGGAACGTATTGATTTTTGGTTGCTTACTTCCGGATTTGGATTAACTGATAATAAAGCCAGAGCCTTAAAAAAAGCCGGATTAATAGGGGCAAACATCAGTTTAGATCATTGGGATGAAGGGAAACACAACCAATTCAGAAACAACGATAAAAGCTACGAATGGGTTATGAAAGCCGCAGAAAACTGCAGAAAAGCCGGAATTCTTGTTAGTCTTTCGTTGTGTGCTACACGAGAATTTACCACAGAAGAAAATCTTCAGAAGTACGGAGAGCTGGCAAAAGATATGGGGGCCCATTTTATTCGAATTCTCGAAGCCAGACAGGTTGGTAGATTTTCAGATAAGCGTGTTCGTCTGGGAAAAGAACAGATTGAACTGATCAATAATTTCACTATTCAGATGAATAATAATCAGGAGTTCAGAGAATTTCCAATTGTGGTGTTTTTTGGTTATCATCAGCGAAAATTAGGGTGCATGGGAGCGGGTAACCGTTACCTTTATATCGATGCAAATGGTGATTTTCATGCCTGCCCGTTTTGCCGTGGAAGAAAGGGGAATGCCCTTGTTGACAGCTTTAACAGTTCTATCGAAAAACTGCGGGAGGAAGGATGCCAGGCCTTTAAAACGGTCACTGTTGGTGAAGAGTTTGAGAGGGTCTAAACAATTGGTTAAATTACATAAGTTTTAGTCATTCTTCAGAGAAACCATTTAATCATTTAAAATGATTTCTTCGATTTTCCCGGCGACCTCGAGGGCGGCGTTGCGCCCGGTGTCGTGGAACAGTATTTGGCCTGAGCTTTTATTGGTGAGGTTGATCTCCAGTTCCGAAGTCATGCTTTCGCTGATGCGGCCGTCCATGAACCCGGAAAGCGGAGAAGCCAGTTCGGTAGCATGATCGCGGCCGGCGAGCACCTCGAGGCGATAGTTTTTGTTCTCCATCAGCAATTCCACTTTTTGGCGGTCAGCGAATGAATGCAGCAGTTTGGTACCGTTATAAGTGGTGAATTCAAACAGCTTCCCATTGAAATACAGTCCGGCTATAAAACCCACAAATGAATTACGCAGCCAGGGAATTTTTGCCACCGAAGCTTTAAAGGAAATGCCGGGTTTTGAGAAGTGGTTCGATTGCATCCAAAAATAAGCCGACGGGAAGGAATGGCCCCAGTCTTTTTCGATGTAACCGCGTCCACCGCTAAAATCGATGTCGGTACCTTGAATGTGAAGTGTTCCGTTTAACGCGTGATCGAGACTTACGACCCCGTGGTAGCATTCCATAAACGGCACAAAAGTATAAGGCCCCATAATTCCAGGCGAATACCACCGGTTGGGCCACGGAACGGTATTTTTGAAATGAAGGATTCCTTTATGATCGTTCAGTGCCAATTGCATGTTGTGAAAGGTGAATGTATTGTTCCCAACCTCTACCCTGAATGAACCGGAAGCTGCAGAAAAGTCTTTGGCCGGAAACTGTATGTATTCGGCTGTTTGTGCTTTGCCATCGAGTACCTGAACAAAAGCGTGTTGCTTGCCGTGCTCGTCCATCGCAATGCCTGGGATAAAAGCAAAAGCATGCTTTTCGTCGGCCGAAACGATTTTGTAGTACCAGCCTTCGAAATATTTCTTGCGACGCCCCCAGCCATGGTAGCGCTCGGGATGAAACAAAGCCTGTATTTTTTTGATCCGGTGCATCGGTCTTAAAGGTAGAGAATTTTTTTAGAGGCACTGATCCGTTTCACTACTCCTTCCGACTGATAAAGCCGGAGATCCCAACAGGCCGGTAGCCGAAATTCTAGTGACTACATTTTAATGAGATTGCTCCCTATACATAAAAAAACAGCCACCTGTGTTTGATCGGAACTGGCGTTCCATTATCAACAGCGGATGGCAGCTCTTTGAATTACTTTGTTTATTCAACCAGGCCTAGTCGTCGTCACCTTTGTGCCCTTGATCGTCGTCGTCGCCATGTCCATCGTGTTCGTGGTCATCGTCGTGGTGTTTGTGTTTGTAGTGGGTGCGACGTTCGTGTGCAAGGTTGCGAACCACAATCTGGTAGATAGCGGCATTGCTGTCGGCCGATATAATAATTACCCCGTCGGTCTGGTCGGCATTGTCCAAGTCAGCCGGGTCGACATCCATCATCAACTCGTCGAGGTAAACCTGAATAATGGAAGTAATATCCACACTTTCTTCGGTTACTTCCACATTCTCCTTTTCGGTTTTAAAATACACGTCTTCGCTCACACTAACTACTATGGGCCAGGTTCCGGCGTCGTTTTTATAGCTTCCCTCCAGGTAAAATACAGCTTGGTCGCCGGCATCTTCCTGTTCGCCGCTGATCTTTAATTCGATTTCGTCGTAAACACCCGGAGACAGAATAAAATTCCCAAGTGTAAGTTCGTTGTTTAGTAAGTTTACCATTTCGGGGCCGTGCCACTTATACTCGATCTCGATGGAATCTTCGCCCGTTAGCAAACTTTTTAGTTCAGCTTCGAACTTAATGGTTGATACCACGAGGTGTGCCGAATCCCAGCTGATCGAGTCGGATTCGATGGAAGCCGATTTTGCCGATCCCTGCACAGGAAGCGCAAAATTAAGGTTCAGGGCTTCGAACTGAACGCCGAATTCAGAAGTTCCGTCGTTGTTAAAATCATCTTTCTGGCAGGCGGTAAAAAGTACCGCCACTGCCGCCGCCAACACCAGGGCCAATCTTCTCTTTCTTCTCATAATTTCTATTTTAATTTAATGGTTGTATTAAACGAACGCATCCGGTCGCTCAATATTTTAATACCAAAAGGTTTCTTTTTGTTCACGTAAGGAGCCTAACGAGATTTCCAATAAAAACTGAAATGAGGTGCTGGAGAAGACCATTTTTTTGTGAAGTACAAAAGGTGTTCCGACAGGCACAGTCAGTAACTCAAATTGATGCGCATACCGGCCAGGAAGTGCTCTTCGGGGCCTGCTTGCCAGGTTTTGATCCACTGCACATGCGGCGAAATAAATACCCATTTATTAAGTTGGGTATTGAAATAAAATTCAGCCAGTTGTTCGGGATGTTCCTGATCGCTGGTTTGGGTTTCGGCATAGGCGAGCCCGATATTTAGTTCGCGTTTCAGAATGGTTCGCCGGAAACCGATGCCGCCACTCCAGGCATCTTTAATGTTCATCCATTCGGCGAGTTCATCGCTGTTCTGTCCATAGCGTCCAAAAATCGTAAAGTGGTTAGCGATCAGCTGATCAAAAGAAAGCCCATAACCTTGCCCGTTACCTGCCAGCGGTTGCTCGTGTCCGAATACTCTGAGGTTAGCCTCCCAGCCACTTTCAGGGAAAAGTTTGATTCCGGTTTCGAGCAGTTTCAGGTGGTTCTTCATAATGTTTTCTTCCTGCAGATCGGCCATAAAAAGTCCGTACTGGATGTAAAAACGCCTGACAAAAGTGGTTCGGAAACGAATGCCCGGACTGTTAACTCCCACCGGTAAGACCGGGTTGTTGACAAAAACGCCACTGATAAATTGCGAAGTTTCGTCGTTGGCATGCAGGTTATTGTCGAAGTAGTTAGTGGGGTCCATTTTCCCAAAGGTAACCGTGAAAATATCCTGCAGTATTTTAAATTCTGTCCAGGCTTCCAGTACGGTCAGGTTTTTCCCTTCGCCGTCGCCGCCACCGGCATCGGCATTCAAGCCCGAAACATTGGGGATCAGTGCATCAGGACCTTTTCCGCCACCGGCTTCGAGGTCGAAAAACAGCAAGGTCGATTTTCCAAAACTCACAAAGGCAAAAATATCGAATGAACCCACGCCTTTCCATACCGGGTCGTTTTCGATCGGTGCCTGCAACGACGCTGTTGCTACCCCGCTAAACTGCAGTTTACCGGGTTCTTCCAGAATGGCCTTTAGCAGTTCATCAACCTGCTGACGCCGCGAACGCTTGGTTTCGGGAATCTGGTCGAGTTCGCTTTCCTGGAAAAGACCCAGAAATTGATCCACTAGCGTAGTATCAGAATCGGTGGTATCGGGCTGCATAACTCCTGCCTCAGTTTTTGTTATCGAACTGAAAATTAACAGGACCAGGATGAATACGAAATAGTATTTCTGCATATGAGCTGTTTCTGTGGAATAATTTAAGAAAATATGGTGGTAGTGCAAAAAACCGAAGAAAGATGTTGTTGGTTTCCAAGTGGCAATTGATCTTTTTAAATTCAAATCAAGTAGTCATTTTAAAAACCTGGAAGAAAAATTTCCGGAACTTTATCAGTGCTTTTGCGTATCGGTAAATGCTTTACCAAAAGAAAATCAACATGATATATTCGCGAAACAATTCTTCCATGGTGAAAAACAGGCACCAGGTTTTGCGGACTTCTCTTTTTTATTCATCATTTAAATAATAAGCAAATGAAAAATTCAGTTTTACTAATCGCTCTATGCATTCTTTTTACCGGATTTGTTTCGTTCTCAACCAAGGCACAGGAAACTCCGGCTATGCCTGAAAACTTCTTTGTTATAGAAGAGTTTGTTGCACCTTCTGATATGGCGGCTTTTTATGAGGTTCAGCAAAAAGCAGTCGATCTCTGGAAGGAATATGATTTCGATATTCCGTTGTATACTTACCGTACCGCGGAAAATTCCTTTTACTGGGTAATTCCTATTCAAAATTTTGGTGGGATAGATGCGATTTACAAAAAAGCAAATGAGGTCACTACCAAGATGAAAGAAGGTGGTTTCGATGCGCAAAAAGCATTCACCGATCTTTCTACCAGCCGGGAATCGGTTCTTCACTGGGTGAGCGATCTTTCTTACCATCCCAATGGAAATAGTGGACAAACGGCCGATAATCCTTACTGCGAGTGGACCTTTATTTCGCTGCGTGCCGGTCATGAGGAGGCAGCTGCAGAAGTGGTGAAAAAGTACATCGATTTCTACAACAGTATTGACGAATCGGAGGAATGGGACATGTACTCCGTATCGCTTGGTTACGATACGCCAATGTGGGTTTTGATGTTCAGAGACGAAAGTGAAATAGCCATGCGTCAAAAAGAACAGGCAATGGGCGATAAATACGAAGATAAATTCAGAGAACTTTGGATGGAATTCAGCACACACGTCAGGAAATTTGAAAATCAGAAGGGCTGGTTCCTGCCGGGGTGGTCGTTGAATTTACCTGAATAACAGGCAATAAATGTGATCGGTGACCGGCAGCTTGTGCATGCTGCCGGTCCCTTTTTATCGTCTGGAATTTATTACAGGATTAGCTATCACTTCATTCTTCCAATGCTATTTTATCGATCTCCAAACGGAAGTCTTCTTCGGTTTTGTTCCCGATCAGTAGTGCGATTTCTTCGATTTTTCCACCTTCGAAATTTGGCATTTCAAGGGTTCGACCGCGAAAGGACGGGTACATCTTTTCGAGCGGCACTTTAACAGTTTGCCACTCCCCCGATGTGTTGAAATAAGATATGTAGGAATAATAGTCGGATATACGGTTTTTAATGCGAACCTGGTAACGTTTGCCGTCGCCTTTCACACGAAGAGAAAGATACTGAAATCCTTCAGTGTCGATGGGTTCAAAACGGTAGTGCACCGAAGAAAAGCCGCCGTAGTTTTCGAGCGAAACGTGTCCTTTAAAAACGGCATTGCCTTCCGCATCTACCGCAAACGAACAGGTAGATCGGCCGCCCATAACATCGTCGTTAACCGTATACCAGCCGGCCAATTTGTCCTCTTTCCCGAAATCATAAAGCACCTGTGTTTTCATTTGGAAGAGTGTTAACAGGACCAGAAATGAAAGGATCATTAAAGTTTATCTTTTTCTTCCCATAAAATTATCGGCCGAATACTTGCCGCCTCCGGTTAGCAGCAGCACGACGAAGACCACCAGGTATAGCAGTGCCATTTCTTTCCGGCCAAACGGATCGGCTCCGTGTGCAATAAATGCGGCGACAGCCATGGTCACAATCAGCGGAATGGTGGCCAGTCGTGTTCCCAGTCCGAGCATTACAAGGATGGCACACACAAACTCGGCAAACACTGCCAGAACCAGTGAAACTTCAGGTCCCAGACCAAGTGGATCTCCAAAATTCATTTCACCGGCAAGCAGCCGCTGAAGTTTTGGATAACCATGGCTTAGCATAAATCCTCCGGCCGAAACCCGCAGGATAAACAACCCGATATTCAGGTTGAAATTGCCAACTTTAGTACTGAATATTCTACTCATGTTGTGTTGTATTTTTGATCTTATTCTTAATTAACAAGCCAAAAAGGTAATTTGTTAACGGCAGCTCTTTTTTGGTGCCTTTAACCCTAACGCATTCCCATGATCATTCCACCAATATAAGG
>Ga0207717_100114_pt1 | contig 13717 bp, 10 predicted proteins | sample TtanPargueraPR_2_FD_187745 | JGI IMG/M metagenome (GOLD analysis project Ga0207717, IMG submission 187745) | Aerobic enrichment media microbial communities from Bioluminiscent Bay, La Parguera, Puerto Rico - Tt and P2 (2) (SPAdes) | ecosystem: Environmental > Aquatic > Marine > Unclassified ...
ATATCCACACAAGCTGGAGGCGTATTACCCCTTGCACGTAACAAAGGTAATTGAACTTTAGCATCAGGAAGACCTTTGACTTCTAATTCGATGAAAAGATTTGAAGGATTCAGTTTGGATAATCCTGTAAGCACCCCATGAACAGTACCAGACTCAGGCGATATATCTATAGGCAAGACACTGGATTCTCCATAAACATGCCCCATAGAATCCATCACACGATACGTGATTTTATGATCCTTGGGAAAAACATAATTCCCTGCAACCGGATAACGCAAAACAGCAGCCCATTGAACAGAATCTTTTTCTGTAGAAATAAATGATTGAGAACAAAACAAAGTCGCCTTCAGAAGAGGCTCTTTTTTTGTTTCTTCTTTGAAAGATTTTCGATCTGTAACATACGCCTGACGCCCATCCTTAGATAGCGCAGCCCACACGGTACTGCTTAAAGATTCATCATTCCCCTCAAAATCAACCAGAGCAACGCCATCTTTATTCGTATCAAGACTAACACCAGTCCACCGCGCTCTCTCCGAACCATCCACTTTCGTTGATATCCATACAGTAGCCTTTGCGTTAGGAATAGGAGATCCATCCTTTGAGTCACAAAAATAAAGGAATACCTGATCTTTCACATGCTTTAAAATAACGGACGCATCACTGATCAAAAGAATCTTTGAGGCGTTTACACTGCCACTTTTAGCAACAATATAATAAGCGCCAAGAGGCAAGTCCTGCCCCAATGTAAGCTGGCAGGTAACCGGGCTATGTTTCTGAGATTTCGGCTTATCTATATGATACGTCTGCAAGGGTTTTGCATTTGAAGGCAAATCAATATGAACCCCATCTTCATGGACCATTCCATCCGAAAAAAGAGACACAGGGTATAGGGCGACATCCACCGAATCTGTATTTTTCATCAATATAGAACACTCCATTTCAGTATCTGGATGATAAGAATGTTCTACATGAACTTCTATAGTTGGTTTTAAGATCCAATCTAAATGAGCTTTCGCTTTGCTTGCATACAAAGATTTAGCATAACGCTTTGTCAGCTTTCGGAAAAAAGTTACTGCTTGCTCGTAATCAGGCTCAACAAGGAAGTCTCCATTGTCATCATAATAAGAATGCCCGTTTTGCATCAACCAACGACCATATAAGTACAAGGCACGATCATACCACTCTGCTCCTAAACCTAAATCTAAAGCCAAGTCAAAGTTACGTCGGATATCTGCATTTTGACTAAAACCAACAGGCTCAGACAACATCCCCTCTGCCAAATAAAAATATGCAAATGCCTTGTCTTCCTTAAGATTCGATATTTTCAGTATATTCTGCAATACTACCACTGGAACATCCACAGGCATATCGGCTGGAGCTGATTTCAAAACAGAAGAGACAGCATCTCGAACAATAAGAACATATTCCTGACGAGCCTTCTCCAAATCGGTTGATTGCCCCCAATAATCCAAGGCTTTCTGCCAATGAGTCCACGCTTCTTTCCTGTTTTGAGGCTGCTGACTTATACAATAATCAGCAAACACTAATTCTAAATCGAGCCAAGCCTTCGGGTAAACATCTAAAGCACTCATAGCTTGCTCTAAATCCAACATACGAGTTACCCCTGCAGATGGGCGTTCCTTCAACAATTGTTGAACCAAGACAAAAGCCGTATCCCAATCTTTGTCCTTAAGGCAGGCATCAAAGTCAACATAGGCCTTTTGTAAATCTACATTCGACACAGAAGTAATCTCCTGCAAAGGAGCAACCCCCTCTAAATGTAAAGTGGAAACAGCCTCTAACGGTTCAACCGATATACAGAGGGCAAAAAGGGCGGAAAGCCGAAATAACAAGTTCATGAATCGATTATGGAGCAACCAAGATTTACCTTAGTATGGCGACCATGCATGATATTTCAATCTACAATTCACCATATACCACATGATTCATAAAAAGATTCTTCTATTAGATCTACAAACTCAACCTAACCGTTAACCTTTTTATACATAAGAATATTAGAATTTGAACATTGCTGAATTAGAACAAGATAGCTTATAGTAGAACATAACCAAGTTTTCCCATGAAAGAGACGGTATTTACACAGGACAAAAGTCTTATAACAAAAAAGCTGCACAAATTGTTATTTCCGACACAATTGAACGTGGAGCAAATGAGTCTTCTCTTAAATATCTCCCGTCTTCGACAATTTGATGAAGAGGAGGTTATCTATAAGGAGGGTTCGAAAAGCCAATGGGTTTACTTTTTGGTCTCCGGCAGTGTCTCCGTATTAGAAGATTTAGAGGAAGTCGCCGAGTATGAACATCCAGGAGACCTCATAGGAGAAAACATCCTTGCAGGAAAACTCCCGCATAAACGTTCTGCGATCGCCAACAAAACCACCCTATGTTTAGCTGTGGAAGCAGATCTCAGCAAACACTTGGCAGAACCAGAAGCTACAGCTGGATGTGCTGTTTTGTATCATATAACCTCACGAATTACGGCAAGGCATGCAGATGGTCTGGAGAAAGAATTGCGCATTCTCCAACACGAACTGGATATTGTAAAAAGCAATATGTGGAATTCGAAGTAATTGCTTTAGCAATTCTTAAAAAATAACATATAGTGTGAGGGTAATTTGTTCATCCAACACATAAATTCATGCAATTCCGTTCAATCTTTATACTCATAAGTTTAATTGCATATCCCATTTTTGGGGTTATTCATCCTTGTTTCGGACAAGTCGAAGCAACGCTCATTAGCGATCATACAACAATTGAACCCAATAGTTCTTTTGAAATTGGAGTTTTGCTTCATCACTCTCCAGGATGGCACACCTATTGGAAAAACTCTGAAACCGGGTATCCTCCAAAAATACAGTGGATGTTACCGGAAGGCTGGACAATTAAGCCACAAGAATGGCCCATACCGGACACACATATTACAGAGATCGGGGTCGATTATATTTACTCTGGAGATACTCTTCTGACATACAAAATAACGGTTCCTGAGAATACGACCCAGGGTAAAGAAACCATTCATGCCACCGCAAGTTGGTTAATGTGCAGGGAAACCTGCCAACCAATGAATAATGTGGCTCTGAACTTACCAATAACAGTTGCTTCACAATCAATCCCATCAAATGAGGCAACGCGTTTTAAAATAGCTCAAAGAAAAACGCCTAAAGAGAGCCCCTTATGGAAAGTTCGTGCAGTTAGAGACCAGAATAACATCTTACTTAGAATCACCCCTCAGGGGACAACGCATGACCCGGGACAACTTTATTTTATCAGTCAATCTCAAGATGTAGTCATTGAACAAGAACAACCTCAATACCACAGTACATCAGGAAATATCCTTTTAAATATAGTTAATACAGATGGAGAGAAAAGTAACTCTATAAAGGGTATTTTAAAAGCAACAAACGGATGGGATTCAAAAGATCTCCAAGGTCTTCTCGTTAACATTCCTATTTCATCTGCAGGACAGTCGCCAAACCAAACCAGAGAAGCAAACCAGACATCAGGAATTGTTAAAATTTTATTCTGGGGATTTATAGGCGGCCTCATCCTTAATTTAATGCCCTGCGTTTTTCCTGTATTAGGGATAAAAGTCATGGGATTCGTCAGCCAGGCGGGTAAAGACAAAAAAAAGATAACACTGCATGCCCTAATCTTTACCGCTGGGGTTATCATCTCCTTCTGGGTTTTGGTAAGTATTTTCATCTCACTCAAGCTAGCTGGAGAAAGCCTTGGATGGGGATTCCAATTACAGTACCCCGGCACGACTTACTTTATGGCGGCATTTATTCTGCTTTTTGCTTTAAATATGAGCGGAATCTTTGAAATCGGACAATCCGCAATTGGTGTTGGAACTCAACTTCAGTATAAAAGCGGATTGAGCGGTTCTTTCTTCAGTGGAGTTTTAGCCACAATTGTTGCCACTCCCTGTAGCGCACCTTTCCTAGGAACGGCCTTAGGTTATGCCGTCACTCAGCCTCCAGCCACGATGTTCCTTATATTTACATTCGTTGCATTAGGCCTTTCTTCTCCCTATCTGCTGTTAAGCTTATTTCCAAATCTAATAAAAATACTGCCGAAACCTGGAGCATGGATGGAAAGCTTTAAGCAATTTATGGCTTTCCTACTCTACGCTACAGTCGCATATCTGATTTGGGTTTTAGCAAAACAAGTAGAACTGGAAAGCATCTACGGAGCTTACGGCCTTCTTAAAATCCTCCTGGCACTTGTTCTTCTGTCATTAGCCGCATGGGTATATGGACGTTGGGGAAATTTCAGCAAACCTCTAAAAACGAAACGCATAGGGGTAATTATATCAATTATTATTGCTACCTCAGCACTTTATTACGGCTACCCAAGATCAAAGGAGATCTCCCTTAGCACCACTGAATCCCATCAAAAGACCATTCAACCCGCATTCACCTCTGGAAGCAACGTGATACACTGGGAAAAATGGGCACCTGGAAAGGCAGAAAAACTAGCCAAAGAAGGATACACAGTTTGGGTAGATTTCACTGCCCGTTGGTGCGTAACTTGCCAAACCAATAAGGTAGCAGTTTTCAGCTCAAAAGAAGTTCAAGACGCATTCAGAAAAAACAAAATTATTGCTCTAAAAGCAGACTGGACAAACCGTAACCCTGAAATCACCGCAGAACTGGCTAAATGGGGAAAAGCCGCCGTTCCTTTTAATCTTATCTACAGCCCCCAATCAGTCCACCAAATGCCAACAATATTAACTCCCCCAATTGTTTTGCAGGCATTGGAAAAACAAACGAACTAAAACGACATATCTCATTGGTTAAAAGTTCGTTAATAACGAACAAGTAACTAGTGTTTTTCCAAAATCGTAACATAACACAGTTTTCAGCTCTCCTTTTTTTCGTTCTAATGCGCCGAGATGGAAGGTGCGACGAAAAGCAATAGTTTAAGTGATACGATAAAACTTAGAGAACTTATCTCCAGCACTCTATTCGTACTTACCAATAATAATCTCGAATACGTTCATTCGGTTTTTAATAAAACTGGAAGCGAGTTTTTGGCAGTCGTAGATAAGAATTCTCATGTCACGGGACTCTGTTCATGCGCTCATATTGGAATGCGCTTAGGTTCTAGATTTGGCTTTGCCATCTACAGCAATCAAAAAGTCCATCAACATTTACAGGACCATCCTATTTGTGTATCTGAAAACACGCCGTTACAGGAGGTTCTAAACTCTATTTTTATTCGTCCCAAAGAACACTTTTATGACGACATTATTCTAATTGACAGCCAAGAGGTTTATTTAGGCTTAATTCCAGTTCATACACTGGTAAAACTCCAGCATAGAATATTAAACGAAAAACTACTGCTGGTAGAAGCACAAGAACATTGGCTCAGAGATAAAAATCGCCAATTAAACGAAATGGCGAAAGAAATCCAGGCAAACAACGAACTCTTGGCTCAAGCAAGAGACTACGCAGTAAAAGGAACCCAATTAAAGTCAGAATTTTTAGCAAATATGAGCCATGAGATCCGAACTCCAATGAATGGAGTTATCGGCATGATAAACCTGTTATTGGAGACGCCTCTAAATCACGAACAAACCAGTTTTGCAAAAACAGTTCGAAGCAGTGCAGAATCTTTGCTCCATATTATCAACGACATCCTTGATTTCTCAAAAATAGAAGCCGGAAAGATGGAAATCACGCCTCATGAATTTGATCTTTATGAACTGATAGAATCAGTCGTTCAAATCACTTCAGAACAGGCAAAACGTAAAAATTTAGAACTGCTGCTAGATATTGATCCCAAAATCCCTACAAAGTTAAGAGCAGACTCCATACGTTACAGGCAAATGTTAACAAACCTCCTGGGAAATGCTGTAAAATTTACGATACAGGGAGAAATTTTGATACGGCTATCTATGGTAAGCTTAGAGGGAAATGATATTTGCATTCAAACAGAAGTGAAAGATACAGGAATCGGAATATCAGAAGCTCAATTAAAAAAATTATTTGCTCCTTTTACACAAGCCGATGGTTCTACAACCCGAAAATTTGGAGGAACTGGTTTAGGATTGAGCATTTGCAAAAGGCTAACTGAACTAATGGGAGGAAGTATCTCCTGTACCAGCGAAGTTGGCAAAGGCTCTACATTCAAATTCAACCTTCCTTTCAAAGTTTTCCAACAAAAAAGCCACTCTCCCTTGGAAAGAACCTCAGAGAAAACGAAGGTATTACTATACCACCCTAACGTCAACCAAGGGCAGATAGCCGTTAATCACTTCCGTTATTTTGGAATCAAATGCGATTCATATCAGCAGTCATTGACTGCTTTGATAGAAATAAACGAAAAGCATCAAAACAAATCACCTTACAACCTTCTATTAATAAATAATGATGTAGATGGAATAGAACTGGCTAGAAAAGTCAGAAAACTTTCAGGAGGTGATACCTTTAAAATCATCTTGTTAACACAATTAGGGAACAACCCACAAGAAGAACTTCTCAAGGAACTTACAATCAGTGATTGCTGCCACAAGCCCATGTTGGTTAGAAACATGCTAAAGAGTATCCAGCAAGACAATGCCCGGAATACAAGAGAAATAAAAACCTCCCAAGAACCAGATAGCTCCTATAGAAAACTAAAAATACTTGTGGCAGAAGACTCACCAACCAACCAAACAGTAGCCAAAATCATGATCTCTCGTATGGGACATGAATGCCATATCGTAGAAAACGGAGCAACCGCCTTAAAAGCACTGGAAAAAGAGAAATACAATTGCATCCTGATGGATTGCCAAATGCCAGAATTGGACGGGTATGAAACAACCCGCGCAATACGTAAGGGAACTTCAGGAATAAACAGAAAAGATATACTCATAATTGCAATGACAGCCAATGCCATGCAGGGAGATAAAGAACGGTGTATTGAAGCCGGAATGGACGATTACATAAGTAAACCCATCCGCAAAGAACACCTTTTGGAAACACTAAAGAAAGTAAGCGCTATTCAGGAAAGACAAAATCTTCCAGAAGAAATTTTTGCATAAAAAAACTCCGATAAATCGGAGTTAAAAAAGTATGGCAGGCCCGCCAGGACTCGAACCTGAAATAGATGGACCAAAACCATCTGTGTTGCCAATTACACCACGGGCCTTTGAAGGGCGATACGTTGGCGAAAAGCGATTACATCGTCAAGCCTTGTATTCAATTTTTTTGAAAAAAAACAAAAATAACTCTATTTCACTTTTTAATGCACTCCAAGCATCAGAGTTGTTGACTATATAAGAAACAAACTCTTAGTATAATTTCTCAGTATGAGCGATAATTCGTGCCAACCTAAACCCGTATTTAAACGGATTGTACTGAAATTGAGTGGAGAAGCTTTAAATGGCTCCAACTCAGGTGAAGTGATCGATCCCACCGTCTTGGAAAACACCTGTAGAGAAGTCAAAAAAGTCTATGAATTAGGTGTTCAAGTAGGTCTCGTTGTTGGAGGAGGTAACATTTTCAGAGGGCTTTCCGGAGCCGATGATAGAGGCGTAAACCGAACCACCGGCGATACAATGGGTATGCTGGCTACAGTTATCAATGCACTGGCATTAATGGACTGTTTGGAGAAAATGGGTGTACCTGTACGAGTGCAGAGTGCCATCCCAATGGAAAAGGTTGCTGAACCCTTCATTCAACGCCGTGCCGTTCGACACTTGGAAAAAAATAGAGTTGTTATCTTTGCTGCAGGAACAGGAAATCCCTATTTTTCCACAGACACAACAGCAGCTTTACGTGCGAGTGAAATTGATGCAGACGTCATAATGAAAGCCACCAAAGTAGATGGTGTATATGATAAAGATCCTGTAAAACATGCAGATGCAGTAAAATACAACGAACTCACATTCAGAGAGGCCTTACGCAAACGTTTGAAAATCATGGACTCTACAGCATTCGCATTGTGTTTGGACAACAAGATGCCCATTTATGTTTTTGATATGAATGCCGAAGGTAACATTTTTAGAGCTGTTTGCGGCGAAAAAATAGGCACTCTAATTAACGATAAAACCGAAGCAGAACTCGGATAATTTCAGTAACTCTCAACCCCCACGACAGACAATGAATCCAGATAGTGTTATTTCAGAGACAAAAAGCCAAATGGACAATGCCGTTACGCATTGTGAACAGGAACTCAGCACACTACACACTGGCAAGGCCTCTCCCAGTATGGTTGAGGATTTGCAAGTAACCGTTGCCGCATATGGCTCAACCATGCGCATCCGTGATATGGCAGCGGTAACGACTCCAGATGCTCGCAGCATCGTCATAACCCCTTGGGATCGCAGTGTTCTAAAAGACATTGAAAAAGGTATTACTGCAGCCAATCTCGGATTGAACCCAAGTATCCAAGGCGCACTTGTTCGAGTTCCAGTTCCAGAACTCAGTGGTGAACGCCGTAAAGAGTTGGCCAAAGTTGCCAACGGAATGTGTGAACAAGCTCGCGTAAGCATCCGACATGCACGACATACAGCACTGGAACCACTTAAAAAAGGACAAAAAGACGGTGCTATTTCTGAAGACGATTTAAAACTTTACGAAAAAGATATTCAGAAACTGACAGATGATCATGTGGAAATGATCAATACTCTTTACAAGACCAAGGAAGAAGATCTCCTCACTGTAAAGTAGTTTCCAATTCTTTCTTTTTTTCAGACCGCTAAAGATTTCATTCTTTGCGGTCTTTTTTATAAAAGAATCTTGGCAGTATAAGCAGAAATGCTCATATTACGCGTTTTCCAATCCAGCTATGCAATTCTTACTGAAAAAAGCTCGGCGCATCGTGCTAAAACTTGGAACCGGGGTTCTGCAGGGAACAAACGGACAAATCGACAAAACAAGGATCGGTATTTTAGCAGAACAAGTCGCAGAATTACGTTCACGAGGTTTGGATGTTCTAATTGTATCTTCTGGTGCTGTTGGAATGGGAATGGGGCGATTGAAACTAGAGAAACGTCCTAAGCATACAGATACCTTACAGGCATGTGCCGCCATCGGACAAACAATCCTTATGCAGACATGGCAGGAACAGTTTGCATCACACAATTTAACTCTGGCACAAATTCTTCTGACACGTGAAGACGTCCGCGCTCGTAGACGCCATATAGCAGTACATGACACACTGGAAAGACTTCTTACTCTGGGAACAATCCCCATCATCAATGAAAACGATACCGTCAGTGCAGAAGAAATAAAATTTGGTGATAATGACACTCTCAGTGCCTTGGTCGGAAGCCTCATGGGCGCGGATATTTTGGTAATTCTCTCAACAATTCCCGGACTAATGGATCTAAACGGGGATGGTTCTGTAGTTCGTCTTGTGGAATCAATTGATGATCGTATCCGCGATATGGCGCAGGGAACCAATAGCCCAACAGCCGTAGGAGGAATGATATCCAAGATTTCTGCCGCAGAAATTGCCACCCGATCGGGATGTGCCGTATTTATCTGCTCAGGAAAAGATCCTACAATTTTACATGATCTTTTTGCCGGAACAGCCTTGGGAACCTTTTTTCCCGCAACAGAAGGCAACATGCAGGCTCGAAAACGTTGGATAGCCTTTTTCGACAAAGCCAAAGGGTGCATTTATGTAGATAAAGGTGCTGAAGAAGCCCTTCTAGAAGAAGGTAGTAGCTTGCTCGCCAAAGGAATAACCAAACTGGAAGGTTCTTTTGGTGAAGGACAAGTTATTGAAATAGCAAATGCCGAAGGTGAAAAATTTGCCCGAGGTTTAGCCGAATTTACATCAGAGGAAATCCAGGATATTGCTGGAAAGAGTACCGAAGAAATTTCAACCCTTTACCCCAAACACAAGCATGCGGAAATAATTCACAGGGATGCACTCGTGCTTTTGCATTAATTCCGCTTGCTCATTACACAACCAATTCATAATTCTAAAACAGCATGAAAAAAATACTCACAACTCTATGTCTTGCCTTGTCTGTAAGTTCTTTATCTCTATCTGCACAGGATGCTAAACCTGCTGATTATACGGATCAAGCTACAGCTCCGGCAGAAGAAACAAACTGGGATCTGACTCCTCCTAAAATTATGCCAATCAATGGAAGCTATGCTGTATACGTTAGTACCGTTGATGGAATGAAGGCCAATATGCAGTATGAACGTAATACACAAGCTATGCGCCAACAGTTCCAGGTAATTCAATCCATGGAAGTTACCATCAATGCAACAGAAGATGAATCATTGAAGGAATCTCTCAAGAAGGAACTCGATACCAAGGTAGAGAAATTCAAGGAAGACCAGAAAAAGATGGCTGATGCATACAATGTTGGCATTCAGTATCAATATGTTTCTGTCCCTGTAAAGGCTCACGTCTATCGCATGCTCACCAACGAAGAGCTCCAGAAAATTGCCGAAAAGCAAAAGGAAGCTCAGGATAAGAAAACTGCTGAAAAAGGCAGTGAATCTGAAGGTGGCTCTCTGATCAGCCAATAATCGACAGATCTTAATGACGTGTCTTTCGGTGTAATTGATTTTGAAGGGGATCTAAACCCCGAACAATTTGCCGCCGTTTCTGCAGAACCAGGGCCAGCCCTGGTTCTGGCAGGTGCTGGCTCGGGCAAGACACGCACCCTCACCTACCGTGTAGCTTGGTTGTTACACAAATGGAATGTAGCTCCATGGAAAATCATGTTGCTGACATTTACCAATAAAGCCGCCCGCGAAATGACCGATCGCGTAGAGCAGCTTTGTCCTACCTACGAGCGTCCCCAATGGAGCGGAACTTTTCACAGTATTGGTTCACGTTTCCTACGTTCACATGGAAAAATAGTAGGACTCGACTCCAATTTCACCATAATGGATGAAGGAGATGCTGAAACACTCTTTAAAGAGAGTATCAACGAAGTCGATAAGCTCTATTTAAAAAACAAGGACTGGCCTAAACCAAAACCATTACTGGGATCTTTAAGCTATTCACGCAATACCTGCACCAGTCTTCACGATGTCTATACAGAACGCTTCCCTTGGGCAGAAGATGAGGGCTTAGTTCCTCGCTTTAAAAGTTTTGTACAAGTATACACCGATAAAAAGCGAGAGCGCCAACTGGTAGACTACGATGATTTGTTGGTCCTTTGGCTGGAAGCGCTCGAAAAAGACGAACAGGTAAGAACTCTCTGGCAAGATAAGTTTGCCCATGTTTTGGTGGATGAGTATCAGGATACCAATGCCTTACAGGCACGTATTGTTGATACCTTGGCGGCACACCATCAAATAATGGCGGTGGGAGACGATGCTCAATGCATTTACACTTGGCGTGGAGCTGATTTCGAAAATATTGCTGACTTTACCGAGCGCCACCCGGATGCAAGAATCTATAAAATTGAAACCAATTACCGGAGTACACCACAAATACTCAACTTGGCAAACAGCATTTTAAATGCAGATCCAGGCATCGTAAAGTATCCCAAGCAACTGAATGCCTTTAATCCGAAAGGCGAAAAACCTTACATTGTTCCGGTATTCGAACCACGCAATCAAGCTGACTTTATCATCAAACGTATTTCTGGACTAATAGACGAAGGCTATTCCTATAAGGACATAGCAGTGCTTTATCGCTCCCATTATCACGCCATGGAATTGCAGTTGGAGCTTTCCCGACACCATCTGCCTTTTGTTATTACAAGCGGTGTTAAGTTTTTTGAACAAGCCCATATTAAAGATATCATTGCACATTTACAATTTGTCCAGAACCCACAAAACTCACCCGCGTGGTCGCGTATGGTGTGTCTACTGCCAAAAATAGGTGCAAAAACAGCAGAACGTTTACTGAAACTCATGCATCAACAGGTGGAAAAGAACAAATCAGCCAATTTGCAGGAAGCTGATTTGTTTAACATGCGTGAAGATCAATCAGAAAACATAATTGATGCGATGCTCAGTGATTCCGTCTTCTCCAAAGTTCCCGCAGGAGCAAAAGATGACTGGAAACAATTAGCCGCAACTCTCCAAGAGGTAGATGCTGAGTATCAGGAAAAACACGATCAGGCATGCGCCAATGCAGTACAATGCGCGATTGAAGGTTGGTATGAAGGTTATATGCGCAACTCCTTCAATAACTGGGAATCCCGGGCAGAGGATCTCAATGGCCTTATAGATTTTGCTGGCAAATATAAAACCCTTGTAGAAATGCTGGAACAACTGGCTTTGGTAAGTCCGGAATCAGGAGATAAAGCAGATGTCACCGATGCTGCTCATTCCATAAAACTGACTACGATTCACCAAGCAAAAGGACTGGAGTTCCCCATTGTTTTCGTAATCGGAATGGCTGATGGATATTTTCCAAGCAAACGATCCGTAGAAGAAGGGGATTTGGATGAGGAACGGCGATTGTTTTATGTGGCCGCAACAAGAGCAGAAACAGAACTGTATATGCTCTACCCTTCCATGGTTGTAAGACCTGGGAAGGGAGTTCAACAACTAGAAGCAAGCCGTTTTCTCCAAGAATTACCTGGAGGGGATTACGAAATGTTGAGATTTCGACACTCCCAGTGGTAAAATAAGTCATATAGCTTAACCTATTCTTATTCTACCCGATATACATTTTTAGGAAGTGATATTGACTGAACAAAGTCTGAATTTATGCTCATATTATGAATACCTCCCGTTTCATCCCTTTCTCTTTATCGTTGATATTGATTCTTCTCATCTGCGGATGCAGCGGGCCATCCAGAATTAGCTACCCTCTTCTTCCAGTACAAAACGAAGTAAATACGGGAATCATGAGGAGCGATTTGGGAGAATTATCAGCCATTTCCTATGGAGAAGACACCGAAGTAATTCTAAGTGTCGAAAAAATAGGCGAAGATAAATTGCTGCTTAAGATAATCTATCACAGCAATAATCTGAATGAGGTAATTCCTTATAACACTGCAGAGATTTCAATTACAGCCTGTAATGAGGATTGGGATTTGCGAAAAATGGAAGTTTATTCCAAAGACAAAATGCTCTTGGAACACAAATCCAATCAAACAACATCCAGTTCATTCGGAAGATGGTTAAAGGATAAATACAAATCTGTTATAGGAACAGATTATGATGATTATGAACGTACAGAGTATTTTGGAGATTATGGAGAAGCTGGCTACGATTCCTATGCAGACGGCAGTGAACAGATGGTAGAATATGACCCTTCTGATCCATATCATCAGGGAAAAGTTACGGGCGATGCGATTCCAAGGTTTGCAGAACCCAAACCGAATGACTTTTTTGAGCGCTCACGCGAAGACTTGGAGGCCAGTTTGCTTTATCAGGGAGGCGTTATGCCTAAAGGCTCCATAAGCGGTATGGTAATGGCTGAATACAACAAAAAGTATTGTTTTGCCTATTCTATAGTTATCCCCTTCGGGTACGATGTACATCAGTTTGTCTTTGTCCCATCTTTTCAGGAAGACAATTACTACGATCTTCAGCGAGTTCTACATCCTGAAACCCCTCCTCAAAGATTGATTCCTGTAGATGTGAATATGAAATACAACGAAAAGCTGGAAGAACTCATAGAAACCAATTCACAGGGCGAGGAAAGCAAAGAAACATCTACGTTGAACGAACTTCTTGATAACTAAGTAAAAGAGAAAGAAAATAGTCTTTAATTTTCCTCCTATCTAATCTATAGCAAGAGCTATGAGAATTGCATTTTCAGCTCACGCTTTC
>Ga0207717_100115_pt1 | contig 13340 bp, 10 predicted proteins | sample TtanPargueraPR_2_FD_187745 | JGI IMG/M metagenome (GOLD analysis project Ga0207717, IMG submission 187745) | Aerobic enrichment media microbial communities from Bioluminiscent Bay, La Parguera, Puerto Rico - Tt and P2 (2) (SPAdes) | ecosystem: Environmental > Aquatic > Marine > Unclassified ...
TACCAGTTGATTGGTTCCAATCCATTGTTTTCCAGAAACTCATTGGCACGGCTAAAATGCTTGGTGCCGAAAAATCCGCGGCTTGCCGAAAGCGGTGAAGGATGTACCGAGGTCAGCACTAGGTGTTTGTTTTCGTCGATCAGGCGTTTTTTGCTGATTGCATAATTTCCCCAAAGCAAAAATGCAAGGTGATCTTTTTGTTCACTGGCAGTTTGTATGGCGGCGTCGGTAAATTCTTCCCAGCCTTTTCGCTGATGCGATCCGGCCTGTTGGGCACGAACTGTTAAGGTGGCATTCAACAGCAAAACACCTTGTTGTGCCCAGTTAGTTAGGTTGCCGCTTTTCGGAATTTCTTTGCCAACGTCCTCTTTTAGTTCTCTGAAGATATTTCTCAGGCTCGGGGGAAATGGAATACCATCGTTTACTGAAAAGCACAAACCATGCGCCTGCCCGGGACCATGGTATGGATCCTGCCCCAAAATCACCACTTTCAGTTTTTCGAAAGGGCACTGATCAAAAGCATTAAAGATGAGTTTCCCGGGTGGAAATATGCGATGCGTTTTGTACTCGTTGCGCACAAATTCAATCAAATCAGAGAAATAGGCTTTTTCGAATTCGTCAGCCAGGTGATCTTTCCAGCCGGCTTCAATTTTTACATCCATGGTCGGTTTTTTCGCTCATCTAAAATAGCAAATATACCACGGGCTGAAAATTCATAGCCACTTTTTCATGCAATTCGGCAGAGCGTGCATTCAATTTTGTATTTTTAAGTTTCAAATAACCTGAATATGGAAATCATCTATCTTTTAATTGGCTTGGTTGTGGGGGCAATTCTTGTTTTTTTGTGGACCCAGCTAAAATCAAAATCTTCACATAATTCCTGGCTCCAACAAAAGAGTGAACTCGAGATTAAACAGGCACAACTGAATGAAAGAGTGTCGCTTGTAACTTCCGAGAATGAGGTGCTAAATACAAAGTTGACGAAGGCTGAGGAAGAGAACGAACAGCAACTGCAGCGTTTGGCACGGGCCGAAGTTGAATTTGCCAACCTGCGCGAAAAACTGGCCACACAAAAACAGGAAATGGAGGAACTGCAAAAGAAATTTACAACCGAATTTGAAAATATTGCCAACAAGATTCTCGAAAAAAACAGTGAAAAATTTACGGCAACCAACCAAAAAAATATAGGTGAAGTGCTCAATCCCTTAAAAGAGAAGATTCTGCTTTTCGAGAAGAAAGTTGAAGATACTTACCAGAAGGGATTAAAAGACCAGACCGACCTGAAAGCCGAGCTGAAAAAATTGTATGAGCTGAACCACAAGATCAGCGAGGAAGCTAATAACCTGACTAAAGCATTGAAAGGCGACGTTAAAAAACAAGGAAACTGGGGAGAGGTGGTTCTTGATCGGATACTGGAGCGCTCAGGACTTAACGAAGGCGAGCAGGGCTACCAGAAACAGTTCAGCGATACCAACGAAGACGGCAGGCGTATTCAGCCCGATGTGGTGATCAACCTTCCCGATAACAAGCACATTATTGTGGACTCGAAGGTTTCGTTAATTGCCTACGAAAGAGCGGTAAATGCCGAAACCGAAGAAGCACGGATACAGCATTTGAAGGAGCACCTGCTGAGTTTGCGGCAGCATATTAAGGGACTTAGTGAAAAGCATTATCAAAGTGCACCAAAACTGAATTCGCCCGATTTTGTGTTGTTGTTTATTCCCATCGAAGCTTCTTTTAGCGTTGCTATTCAGGAAGACCAGGAATTATTTTCATATGCCTGGGACCAGAAAGTGGTAATTGTCAGCCCCTCGACTTTGCTGGCTACATTGCGTACCATTTCATCGATCTGGCAGCAGGAAAACCAAACCCGGAATGCATTGGAGATCGCCAAACAGGGTGGAGCACTCTACGATAAGTTCGTCGGTTTTATTTCCGATATGGAAAGCATCGGCAAGAACCTGGATACGACAAGGAAAACGTATGATGCTGCGCTAAATAAACTGCATACAGGTGCGGGTAACCTGGTGCGCCGGGCGGAAAACATAAAAAAACTAGGGGCAAAAGCAACGAAAGAATTACCACGGAATTTATTGGAGGAATAGAACCTAATGAAACGAATCCTGACGTCCATATGGTTTCTTGCATTGATCATCACGGTTCCGTTGATCGCCTTAATGCCGCCCGTTTTTAGCAAGTACCGGCTGGCTGTTGATTCGATTGAAAAAAGATTGGGAGTAAATGGCCAGGTATATTTCATCGACCTGCAAAACGATGGTAAACAGGAGCGTATTGAATCCTTTCAGACGGAGCAGAACATGCTCTCGTTTCAATGTTTCGATTCTGAAGACAAATTGTACAACCAGTTTAATTTTCCTTTCAATTTCAATGTTCGAACTGCTAAGCTGTTTTTTTTCGATTTTGATGAAGACGATTTAACTGAGGTTTTTGGTTTTACAGTAAAAGAAGATTCTTTGTTTTTAAGCTATGTCGAACCATATGATCCACTGCCCAAATTCCAAACATATTTTGTCGCTAAAATTGATACACGCAGGCGAAGCGATTTGGATGTTTCGGTTACGGAAATGGTATTTTTCGATTTTAATGGCGACGGGAATAAGGAGCTTGTATTTTCGCCGCAGATAGGTTATAACTGGTTTCCGCGAAAGCTGTATGTTTTTCATCCCGAGTCGGGAAAGATGGAATCATCGGAAGAATTTGGCGTCCATTTTTCTGCTCTTACACCTTTCGATTTCAAGGCTGACGGTAAGATTGAATTGGTTTGTACCGGATCATCGGCCGATAATATTCCGGTTGATGTAGAGGCAAAATACCACGATGACCGGCCGCGTCTTTTTGTATTTAATTCTGAATTGAAGGAAGAATTTGAATCCATCAATTTTCCACGCGGCGTTGGGTCAAGAATAGAATACTATTTCCTGGATGAGGAGGATGGTCACCTTATTCTGTTGTATTACAATTACTCAACTGAAAACCCTGTTACATTTGTTTCCGATGTGTACATCGATGGCAGGCAACAGAAGTTCGATTCCCTGATTTTCCGCGATTCGAACTGGAAATATGCAAGAATGAACAAGGAAGATGAGGATCGTTTTGTGATTTTTACCGATCGGGGCCGGGTATTTTGGATCGACAGCAACTTGCAGGTCGTCCATAAAAAGGACCTTCAATTTAATTTGCAACATGTCCTTCGCGACCCCCTCGATATTCTTGACGGTGGGGAAATGGAATATTACACAGTTGATGCAAAAAACCATATCCATCTTTTCCTGAATAATTTTGAGGATGAGATTGAAATGGCTCCGGAAGTGGAAGTAAATAATCGTGCGATGCTGATCGACAGCCCGAAAGAAAACCAATTCGTGTTGGTTACCGATGAATTATTGCAATACACTTCAATCAATCAAAATCCTTTCTATTACTTAAAATATCCGGGTTACCTGGCCATTTATCTTTTCCTCGTCCTGCTTATTTGGTTTTGGCAAAAATCACGAATGCGTTTGCTCCAGGAAAAATTCGAACTGAGAAGCCAGGTCAGAGAATTACGACTCAAAACCTTTAGAAACCAGTTGAATCCTCACTTTATTTTTAACACCTTTAATGGTGTGGCTTCGGTAATAAAAAAAGGTGATACAGAGCAGGCCTACGAGGTATTTATGCGTTTTTCGAGAATGACACGAAACGTGCTGGATAACTTCGAGGAAAGTATTGTTCCTCTAAGTAAAGAGATAGACCTGGTAACGAACTTTTTGGAATTGCAAAAATTCAGGTTTAAAGATCTGTTCAATTGCGATTTGCTAGTGACGGATAAATCGATTTACAATATTCCTGTGCCCCGTATGATTATGCAGGTTCACGTTGAAAATGCCATCCAGCACGGTTTAATTCCAAAAGCAGGGAATGGTCTCTTGAAACTGGAGATACGGGAGATAGAACAAGTTTTACGCATTACCATTGAAGATAATGGAATTGGCCGTGAGAATGCAAAAGCAAACCAAACCGAGCACAACGGAATTGGATTAAAAACAATAGAACGTGTAATTGAGGAAGTGAATTTCGGTAAGAAAAACAAAATTAAACAGGAGATAATTGATTTAAAGTCCAAAAATGGAGAAGCTTGCGGGACGCGAATAGAGCTGTATATTCCAAAGGATGTAACAAAAAATTCGAGTCATGATGGAAGATAAAATACCGGTAATGCTTGTCGACGATGAACAGGAAGCTATCGACTACCTGTCGATCCTGCTTCACGAAAATTGTCCTGAGGTGCAGATTGTAGCTACAGCGACCAATGCTACGGATGCCTTGAGTAAAGTGTTTCGTCATCATCCTGTTCTGCTTTTCCTCGATATTAAAATGGATGGTAAGGACGGATTTGAGATTGCGGCAGAAATTCAAAAAGAAAATCATTCGCCACACATCGTTTTTGTTACTGCATACGACAAATATGCCATCGATGCATTTAAGGCCAATGCCATGGATTACCTTTTAAAACCGGTCGATCCGCAGGAGCTGGAGCGTGTTGTACTTAAGTTCCGAAAAATGAATAAAAATGATTTTGATGTCGAACAGATCAGAAGTCTCATATCTACCGGGAATTCGAAAATTCGATTCAACACAAGAACAGGATACATTCTAATCGATCCGAGGGATGTTGTTTACTGCCAGTCGGACGGAAACTATACGGATATCATTTTAAAAGATGATTCCATAAAAACAGTGACCTACAACCTGGGATCGGTTGTTCAGTGGCTGCACGAACAAAATTTCAAAAGAATAAGCCGTTTTCATGTGATCAACGAAAAATTTCTCAGTGAAGTGGACCGCAGTAATCACGAGTGCATTCTTCGATACGGCGATCATAAAATTTCGCTTCCCTATTCGAACAAAGTGTTTAACGACTGATTTATACAGTGCCAGACGGGTTTTATACTTTGGGAGGCCCATTTTATACAATATCTGCTTTACTTTTTGTTTTGTGCGCTATCGAATTCTATTTTTAGGAAGAATATAGAGGATGAGTAGAGGTGCTTAACATGTACCTTAAATCGTCCCGAATGCCAAAGTCGGTACTTCGATAAAGTCCTCTTAGATTTTTCCCTCAACAAATTATAGTGGCGCATTTCTCTTTAAAACAGAGGGATGCGTCCTGGTTTTTATAGAATTCCCACTTTAGTGTGAAATTAATTCAATGCAATTTTTCGATATAAAGTTTCTTTACCCGTCTGAATTTTAGTAATGTAATGTCCTTTCGGCAGATGAGAAAGATCAATTGTTATTAATTCCTTACGTACATCCGATGTCGAATAAAGGAGATTCAAATTCAAACTATAGACAGAAACATGAATGTCATTTGATGAGGAATTTCTGACTTTTATGTTTATAACACCGGTTGATGGATTCGGGTAAACACTTACTTCATCGTTTGGAACTTCCATTATTTTATTGCCCGTTATGTGCACCGACAAGTTCAATGTTACAATACTATCACAACCTAAAGATGATACAAAAGGTTCTGTATAGGCTCCTGAGACTGTTAACGATTGTGTGCCAAAAAGGTAAGGTATTTCAGTATCTGAAATCGTAAGAGAAATGGTATCGTGATAAACAGGGTTTACTGTCAGGTGCAGTGTGACGGTACTATCAATTCCCCCTAATGATCTAAACTCTTCAGTGTAGCTGCCTTCTGCTGTTATATTTTGACTGCCAAATTGATAGGGAAAATCATTATAGCAGATACTTAAATTTAATGTGTCGTATATTGGGGAAGATGATACATATTTAAAAATTCTTACCTCGCCGGAATTTTCCCCGTTGTCATCATTTAATGGTGCCGATACGGCAATAATGGAATCGTTGCTGCTAATACTAATTTTTGACCCAAAATTGTCACCACCATTTTTCCCCCATATTTCATTTTCTGACTTAACCCACGAGGAGTCGATATAGTTATATGTAAGAAGCTGTCCACCGCTTGCTCCAGGTTGGCTAACCAATAACATATTCCCATCGGAACTTAATTGCGTATATAGTGAATACCCTACTGCCGGCATAGGAAGAGCTATTGTATCCCCTTTGGGTACCCAGGTATCATTTATATTTTCGTAAATATATACTTCGCCATTATAATACCCCCTGGTTCCTGCGACAACAGTTGTCCCGTCCAAACTTAATGAAAATGAGCTGCCAGCTCCGGGAATACTGTCGCCTACCTGTTCCCAGTTGCCTTCAGTGCTTTTTCTGAACACTCTTATATACGGATAATAAGTGCCATTTGACGGTCTGGCAGCCAATACAGTAGCATCGCCATTAATCACCAGCCCTCCACCTCCTAACTGTTCATTCCATTCTTTGCCGGTAATTTCAGCTATTTTATTCCAGGATTCGCTGTTGAATTCAAACAACTTAATAACACCGTTATTACTGCTGCCTTCTCCATGATTGCTGATGGCAACAATTTTCCCGTTAGCATTTAAATCGATTGCCACTCCACTGTATGGATTCACAAATTGATTGGGTTTATCACCGACAATGTCATCGCCCATTTGTATCCATGCCCCTTCAATGTTCTGGTAAACGCTTACTTTTCCTGCGCTGGCATTATAATAGGGAGTACTTAACGCTACAACGTCACCAGCTGCGTTCAGGCTTACAGCAAATCCTTTTTTTTCTTCTTCATCACCATAAAGGGCGTTCCCCACTTGTATCCAACTTTCATTCTCCAACTTAAAAACTCTCACATGGCCGGCATCATTTCCATTGTCATCATTTCCCCACGACCCAATAGCTAAAATGGTCCCATCAGCATTTAAATCGATTGAATTTCCACACTGGTCACCTGCAGCCACTCCAGCAATCGTATTTCCAGTTTCAACCCATTTCTGAGCCTCCCGTGCAGAGACAGAGAATAGTAAACAGATAATTGGTAAAAGGTAAAAGATGTTTTTCATGGTATTAGATTATGGTTTATTTAACTTACCGGACACTTCTTACACCCACTCAATTTGGCCTTACTCAATCACAAGCATAAAATATTTTATGCTATTAAATTAGAAATAGACAGAATTAAAATATAAGAATGGTAGTAGGCCGAACATTGATTTCCCTTATTATGTATCCCGGTTTTTATATACAAGTTAAGGAAAAATCGTAATAAAGTCAATAAAGTGAAGCTTGTTGAATATTAAGGGTTTAAAGCGATTCTTAATCCACGGGTTGATTCAACGATACAATTGTTCTCAAATACCTTTTTACCGTTCACAAAAGTGCTTACAACCTTATGCGAGAACTTTGTTCCTTCGAATGGCGACCAGCCACATTTGTAAAGAATATTGGCCGGTGAAACCATCCAACTGTCATTTGGATCGACCAGAACGAGGTCCGCATAATAGCCTTCGCGGATGTAGCCCCGTTTTTCAATGCGGAAAAGATCGGCCGGGGCGTGGCACATTTTCTGGATTATTTTTTCAACAGAAATAAATCCATTTTTGCTCATTTCGAGCATGGCAACCAGCGAGTGCTGCACCAGTGGTCCGCCCGAAGGTGCCTTAAAATAGCTGTTGTTTTTTTCTTCGATGGTGTGCGGAGCATGATCGGTTGCAATCACATCCAGTTTATCGGTCAGCAGCGCTTCCCAGAGCGCCTCCTTATCCGAGCTGCATTTAATCGACGGGTTCCACTTAATACGCGTGCCTTTCTCTATATAATCCCGTTCATCGAACCAAAGGTGATGCACGCAGACTTCAGCTGTAATTTTTTTATCGCTTATTTTTCCGGGCGAGAAAAGGCTCATTTCTTTGGCTGAAGAAAGGTGCAAAACATGCAGGCGTGTATCGAATTTCGAAGCCAGCTCAACCGCTTTCGATGACGATTTGTAGCAGGCTTCGTCGCTGCGAATATGACAGTGCCGCGAAATCGGGACATTCTCGCCGTAACGTTGGCGGGCTATTTCAGAATTTTCTTTTATGGTTGCTTCGTCTTCGCAGTGGGTTGCAACAAGTGTGGGAGCATTTTTAAAAATGCCCGAAAGCGTTTCTTCATCATCCACCAGCATATTTCCGGTAGAGGAACCCATAAATACTTTAATTCCACAAACTTTTGAAGGATCAGTCTTTAGCACTTCATCCAGGTTATCATTGGTGGCGCCCATGTAGAATGAATAGTTTGCTGCTGAAACTTCCGCTGCACGGTCGTATTTTTTCTCGAGTTCTTCCTGGGTAACGGCCTGTGGAATGGTGTTTGGCATTTCCATATATGTGGTTACACCGCCTGCTGCAGCAGCACGACTTTCGGTAGCAATTTCTCCCTTATGTGTTAAACCGGGTTCGCGAAAATGCACCTGATCATCGATTACACCAGGCAGGAGTAGTAATCCGCTGGAATCGATCACTTCAGTATCCGACAGATCGAAATTTGCTGGCATCTTCTGTGGAAACACTTTTTCGATGGTTTCACCATCAATCAGCACGCTGCCTTTAAATCTCAACCCTTCATTTATAATCGTTGCATCTTTTATCAGTGTTTTCATTTTCCCGGTTTTTATGTGTAACAAAGTTAGTGAATAGATAAATGCCATGCGAAGAAAAACAGAAAAGGCTGCACCCGGCAGCCTTCTGTAAATTATGCATTTTCATTTTCTTTTATCCGCTCATACTTTGTGAACCAACTTCTAAATTTCATTTTCAAAACACCCCAAAGTGCTTCATTGAAAATTCCTCCACTCATTTTCGAGGTTCCTTCCTGCCGATCGGTAAATACAATGGAAACTTCCTCGATGTTAAAACCGTATTTAAAAGCTTTAAATTTCATTTCGATCTGGAAGCCGTATCCGATCAGTTTTATTTTATCGAGATCAATGGTTTCGAGCACGGTCCGTTTCCAGCAAACAAAACCAGCTGTCGTGTCGTGCACTTTCATGCCGGTTACAATCCGAACATACATCGACGCAAAATACGACATCAGTACCCGGCCAAGCGGCCAGTTAACCACGTTGATCCCGGAGATGTAACGCGATCCTACTGCAACATCGGCACCCTTTTCAATGGAATCGAATAAACGGAGCAAATCGTCAGGATTGTGCGAAAAATCGCAGTCCATTTCACAAACTGCCTCATAATCTCTTTCCAGTGCCCACTTGAATCCGGCAATGTAGGCTGTTCCCAGCCCCAGTTTCCCTTTTCGTTCGAGAATGTTCAGCCGACCGGGAAATTCTTTCATCAGCTTTTTGACGATCTCAGCTGTGCCATCGGGTGAGTTGTCTTCAACAATCAATAAATCGAAGGGCTTTTCCAAAGAAAAAACCTTGCGAATCATATTTTCTACATTCTCCTTTTCGTTGTAGGTAGGAATAATTACCAGGTTTTTCGACACGATTGTTACGATTAGAATTAGATGGCTCGAATTTACAATATTTTGCGGAGTTAAGCAGAAATGATAAATGTTTTTCCGTGGACTGTTTCGTGCTTAGCAACCAAAGGTCGCAAGTAAACGGTTTCTGATGCAAAACATTTAAAAACCGGATTTTTCTGCGATATTCACGTTCTAATCTTTTTCGAATCATTTAAATGAAACTAATACAAAAATTTTTTCTAACGGCTTTCCTGATCGTTACCTTTTGCAGCGCTGTATCGGGGCAAAGGACATGGTTCGAATTTGGAATTTCAAAATCGCTGAATGAAAAATTAAAGGTTAGTCTCGACCCTGAGATCAGGTTCAAAGAAGGTTTCGAACTAAATGAATACTTTATTGAGCCCGGACTGGAGTACGAATTTTTTAAATTTCTTTCGCTTGGCGGAAGTTATCGAATAGGCAACAACCTAAAAAAAGATGGCAGTGCGCAATGGTTTGGCCGTTATTCACTGGAAGTAAAATCAGAATACGACTGGAAACAGCTTGAAGCTCAAATCCGAATCCGATACACCAATTACGACGATTTGATTGGTGAAAATAGCGATAAAGTGAATTACCTCCGTTTTAAACTTAAACTGGAGTACGACATTGAGAAACTTAAGCTGAAACCCTATGGTGTTTACGAGATATACCGCAATCTTCATGAGAATGATTTTACAAAGGCCCGGTGGGAAGCCGGACTTGAATACAAGATAAATAAGCATAACGATGTTGGTGCCTACTTCAGGTTAAACGATTACCTGAGCGATAAGGAATCGGTTAAAATAATCGGCGTATTTTATAAGCTTGGTTTTTGAACAGGAGCACCGGAATGAATCTGTTTCGCTAAGATAATTTTATTCGGAAATTCTATAAGGGAAGCAATTTTAAAATTAAGTATTAACATTTTATCCTCGTATATATAGCAGATGTACTCATAATCCTCAAGCAGTTGTGAATTGGAAAATCAGCGTTTTTTAAGTTTCTTCAAGCTTTAATAAAACTGTCGAAAAAAGTTACTGAATGAATTTGGTGCAGGTTGATCTTGAGAATGAAGCACATAGAACAGCTGTTGTTTCGCTGCTTAATGACTACATGCTCGATGAAATGGGCATTGGCGAAGAAATGCCTTATGGCTTAGGTGCAAAAATTATAGAAGGGTTGAAGCAGCACAAAGCATATATTGGCTTTTTAGTAGAGCTTGAGGGACATTTCGTTGCGTTGGCCAATTGCAACCTTAATTTTTCAACATGGAAAGCCAAACCGCTTATCAATATCCATGATTTTATTGTTTCTCCTGATTTTCGAAAACGAGGTGTTGGCTTGTTTTTATTAAAGGCCATCGAAAATTTTGCCGTCGAAAATGGTTATTGCAGAATAAACCTCGAGGTCAGGCACGATAATTTCAAAGCACAGAATCTTTATAAAAAAGCAGGTTTTAAAGAATGTGATCCCAATAACTATTTTTGGGAAAACCGAATTGAATAATATTTTTTAAGTGTTATTTCCAGCCTCCGCCCAAAGCGCGGTATAACTCAACCACCGCATTTAATTGCTGAATATGGTCGTTTACATTGTTGAGTTGTGCATTTAGCAAACTTTGCTGGGCAATCAAAACTTCGGTGTAAGTGGCCGAACCGTAAACCAGTAGTTCTTTTGTGTAATCTACTGATTTTTCCAGTGCTTCAAGTTGCCTGGATCGCAACTCTATTTTTTGTTCCGAAGCATCGTATTGTGCCAGAGCATCGGATACTTCGGCGCCGGCATTCAGTAAAGTATTTTTAAAATTCAGCAATGCTTCTTCCTGTTGTGCTTTTGCTACTTCCAGACGGGTTTTATTGGCACGCTTATTAATTACAGGCTGAACCAAACCGCCAACCACATTGGCTGCAAACGACATCGGATCAAATAAATCCTTCATATCAACAGCTTCAAAACCTGCATTGGCGGTTAAGGTAACCGACGGATAAAAATAAGCTTTGGCGTTATTTGTCATTTCATAGGCACTGATCACGTTGAATTCAGCCTGCATCACATCGGGGCGGTTATCCAGAATTTCAGAAGGAACCCCAGTAGTTAATAAGTCATTTGCTTGCTGATCCTGCAAATCTCCACGAACAATAGGCCCCGGCGTTCTGCCCAAGAGAATACACATTGTATTTTCTGTTTCCCTGATTTGCTGTTCGATATCCGGAATGGTTACTTCGGTGGCATAGCGAGTTGCTTCACTTTGAACCACTGCGGCACCGGTTACATTGCCATGTTCTTTCAAAATCCGGAGTGTTTCAACCAAATCGATGTTGTTCTGAACGGTTTCCTCTGTTATCTCGAGTTTGGCATCCAGGGCCAGCAGGTTGTAATACACCAGCGCAATATTCGAAATTAACCGGGTTTGAACCGCTTTTTGCGCGGCATCGGTTGCGAGGTAATTGGCATAGGCTGCTTTTTTTGCGCTGCTCAATTTGCCCCAGAAATCGATTTCCCAACTGCTCTGAAGCCTGATTTGTGCCGCATTGTATTCTCTCGCCCCGTTGGGATTGGTTGATTCGGAATTACGTGCATAGGTATAGCCAGCCTGTGCAGATAATGTGGGCGCCAGTGCGGCCTTGCTTTGCTTAAAGTAGGCTTCCGAAGCAAGTACCCGCTGAATGGCAGCCTGAAGATCGGGATTGTATCGCAGTCCTTCCGCAATTAAACTGTCAAGAATGGGATCGTTAAATAAATTCTGCCAATTTTCATTCGCCAGGCTGATTCCGGAGGTATCTGTCGTTCCGTAAAGTCCAATGGCGTTGTCCGGATTTCGTTCGTAATGCCTGGTTGTGCTGCACGAAAACAGCAGTACCGAAATACCGAGAGTGAGTAAAATATATTTTATCGAATTTGCTTTCATACTTTTCAACTTAAATGGGAAATTACTCCAAACTGTTCATTTCTGATATTTCTTCAACTTGCGGTTTTTTAATTTTCTCCTCCAAAATCTGGAAAACCACAAACATGGCCGGAATAACCAAAATTCCAATCATGGTTCCGATCAACATGCCGCCTGCAGCACCGGTCCCAATCGAGCGATTCCCGTTGGCACCTACTCCGCCTCCGACGACCAGCGGCAGAATTCCCACAATAAATGCAAATGAAGTCATTAAAATCGGGCGTAGGCGTGCCGTAGCTCCCTCTACTGCTGCCTGGATGATCGTCATTCCGGTTTCACGCCGCTGCCGTGCAAATTCCACGATAAGGATCGCATTTTTTGCTAATAGTCCGATCAGCATTATCAGTGAAATCTGGAGGTAAATATTGTTTTCCACACCCAGTATACTTGCAAAAATGAATGCACCAGCAATACCAACTGGTAGAGAAAAGACAATAGAAAGGGGCAGGATATAACTCTCGTATTGCGCGGCCAGGAAAAAATACACAAAAATCAAACTCAGCATAAAAATCAGAATGGTTTGATTTCCGGAGCTGATTTCTTCACGAGTGATCCCCGAAAATTCATAGTCGAATCCGGTTGGCAATTTTTCTGCTGCCACCTCCCGAACAGCATCGATGGCGTCTCCTGAACTGAATCCCGGATTCGGCGATCCGTTTACCGAAATGGCAGTGTACATGTTAAAGCGGTTTATACTTTCAGGGCCGTAAACACGGGTTAAGGTGATGAACTCGCTGATGGGAGCCATCTCTCCGTTTGATGTTCGTACTTTGATGTTATTCAGGTCTTCCGGGTTCCCTCTGAAATTGGCTTCCGACTGAACCATTACACGGTACTGCTTTCCAAAACGGTTAAAATCTGAAGCATAATAACCACCAATATATCCCTGCAAGGCAGAAAGGATCGAACTGACCTGCAAGCCCGAACGCATGCAACGCGCAGCATCCACGTCAATCCTGTATTGCGGGAACCTGGTATTAAAGGCAGTTCGTGCATACTGGAT
>Ga0207717_100116_pt1 | contig 13240 bp, 12 predicted proteins | sample TtanPargueraPR_2_FD_187745 | JGI IMG/M metagenome (GOLD analysis project Ga0207717, IMG submission 187745) | Aerobic enrichment media microbial communities from Bioluminiscent Bay, La Parguera, Puerto Rico - Tt and P2 (2) (SPAdes) | ecosystem: Environmental > Aquatic > Marine > Unclassified ...
TAACCACGACATAACACGCGATACCAACAAACAATTGCTGGAAACCCGTCGCACCGAAATGAGTATGGTTTTTCAGAAGTTTGGTTTGCTTCCTCATCGCACCATTCTCGAGAATGCGGCGTTTGGTCTCGAAATTCGTGGAGAAGAAAAACAAGTACGGGAAGAAAAGGCCAAAAAGGCGCTGGAAACAGTTGGACTCAGAGGCTACGAGTCACAATACCCTGCCGAATTATCTGGAGGTATGCAACAGCGTGTTGGCCTGGCTCGTGCACTTGCCAACGATCCCGATGTTTTGCTGATGGACGAAGCCTTTTCGGCACTCGACCCACTTATCAAATCTGATATGCAGGACGAACTGCTTGCCATTCAGAATAAGTTGCACAAGACCATTGTATTCATTACACACGATCTTGATGAAGCAATTAAAATTGGTGATCGAATTGCCATTATGAAAGACGGCGTTGTGGAACAAATCGGAACCGCAGAAGAAATTCTGACCAGCCCGGCCAGTGAATATGTGGAAGCTTTTGTTGAAAAAGTGGACAGAAAAACTATTATCACAGCCGAAACGCTTATGTTTTCGAAATACACCTTCGCGGAAATTCACAAAGACGGCCCGAAAGGAGCCGAACGAAAAATGCGAAGTGTGGGTGTAGATGTTTTGCCGGTTATCGCAGAGAATAAAAAGTTCCTGGGATTTGTGTGGCTTTCGGATGTTCTCAAACTGGAAAAGGCAAAAGAAAAGTCTATTGAAAAAGCTTTAAGGACCGACGTACCCAGTGTCTACAAATACCGCACGGTTGAAGAGATGTTGCCTTTGATCACCGGTACGCGCTCACCGCTTGCTGTGGTGGAAGAAGAAACCGGCAACCTGCTTGGACTTGTTTCTCAAACTTCACTGATTATTGAGGCTACCCGGTTCGAGCAAGATGAGATGACGGAATTAAAAGTAAAAGCAAACGAGTTATAGTATGGAAAAATATATTGACATAGGAACGTTTATCGAAAAAGGAATTAATGTACTGGAAGAAAGTGCTTCCGGTTTGTGGGGAGCGATTGATGATGTCATTTCCTGGACCGTTGACAGCATGAATGACCTATTTCTTTCGATACCATTTGTTATCATTATCGTACTTGTCACAATAGGGGCTTACTATGCAAAAGCCGGTAAACTGGCCTTCACCAAAGAAGGGTTCAAAAAGGCTGTGGGTTTGGCTATTTTTGTGGTACTTGGCCTGCTGCTGATTTGGGGAATGGGTTACTGGAAAGAAGCAATTCAAACCACTACACTGGTGATTGTTTCTACTGTAATCGCACTCATTTTCGGAATTCCTCTTGGAATCTGGGCGGCACGCAGCAACACGGCCGATGCCATCATCCGGCCGATACTCGACCTGATGCAGACAATGCCTGCCTTCGTTTATCTGATCCCCGCCATTTTCTTTTTTAGTGTCGGAAACACACCCGGAGTAATTTCTACGGTGATCTTCTCGCTGCCCCCGGCAGTTCGATTGACCAGCCTCGGAATACGAAACGTACCTTCAGATGTAATTGAAGCAGGTCATGCCTTTGGATCAACCGACCAGCAAATACTTTTTAAAATACAGTTGCCGCTGGCCAAAACCACTATCCTGGCCGGTATCAACCAGGTAATATTGCTGGCACTATCTATGGTCGTTATTGCATCGATGGTTGGAGCCAAAGGATTGGGTAGCATCGTTTATCAGGGAATCCAGCAAAACGACATTGCAAAAGGTTTTGAATCGGGACTTGGGATTGTGGTCCTGGCCATCATTCTCGACCGAATTACACAATCCATTGGATCAAAAAAATAAATCATTAAAAATTATACGTTATGTGGAATATTAGAAAAATTGGAACACTGCTGATTGCAGCTGCTATTGTTTTGGCTCTTGCATCGTGCTCGAACAGCGGTAAGAAAAACGACGAAAAATCAGCTAAAAAAGAAGTGAACATTTTATACCCGAACTGGGCCGAGGGAATTGCATTTACACATTTGGCTAAAGTAGCGCTTGAAGCTCACGGATATGAAGTGGAACTAACCAACCTCGAGCCCGGATTGATTTACGGGGAATTGTCGAAAGAAAATTCAAAAGGCGATGTTTTTATGGATGCCTGGTTGCCAAACACGCACAAAGATTACTGGGCCGACTATGGCGATAAACTGGTAAAACTGGGTGAATCGTTTAGTGAAGGAACCACGGGACTTGTAGTGCCGGATTATGTAACCATCAATTCGATTGAAGAATTGAATGCCAACAAAGATAAATTCGACGGAAAGATAATTGGTATCGGGAGTGGTGCCGGAATTCATGCCAACACCGAAAAAGCCATCCAGGAATACAACCTTGATTTCGAGCAGATTACCTCAAGTGGTCCGGCCATGGTTGCCAGTCTCGAGAAGGCAATTAAAAACAACGAATGGATTGTAGTTACAGGTTGGAAACCTCACTTTAAATGGGCAAAGAACGATTTAAAATACCTCGACGATCCAAAAGGCATTTATCCAAAAGACGTTTGTGCCATCATTTCACGTAGGGGATTTCAGGAAGATATGCCTGAAGCGGCTACATTCTTCAAAAACTTTAACCTGAAAGAAACCGAATTATACGAACTGATGTCGGATATAACAAACGATGGCGAAGAAGCAGGTGCAAGTAAATACTACGAAGCCCACAAAGCTCAGGTCGACGGGTGGTTTAATTGATTCGATCGTAAACGATTAAATACGAGGATTCGGTTTAGGAACCGGATCCTTTTTCTTTGGTATTTGATGAAATCTCCTTCCCCATTTCCAGCAACTTTTGTGTGGTTTTCCAGTTGCGGGTGGTTGCCTGTACACCCAGTTTACTTTCCAGAAAATTGTTATTCAGTTTTGTTCTTCCGTAACCGTACGGACAATACAAATAAACAACATTCTCTGCGATATAAATTTCTTCGCTCCCTGCTTTTTTTGCCAGAATCGATTCTTCAGGCTGTAGGTTGGGTTTGCCGCCCAGAAAAGTTACATGCAGTAACCTGGTTTCTTTACGTACATCCTTGGCAAGCGGATTCGTTTCGACAATTTTTCGAAGCTTTTCGACCGGGAATACAAGGACCGGGACTTTGAAGCCAAAATCTAAATCGATCGCATCGGCAATATTTTTTGCAAGAAAGCCGGGGTCGCCTGATTCATGCCGAAAAACAACATTCCCACTCTGCACATAAGACCCAACATCTATGGCTCCCAGCTTCGTAAAGAGTTTTCGAAGGTCTTCCATTTTTAGGATCTTCTTGCCGCTTACATTGATGCCCCGTAAAAGAGAAATATAAGTATTCATTCGACCACTTCTTTCAGGGAAAACAAGTTATTCGGCTGCTTTGTTTTAATCAACTAGAGAGAACAACCTGAAGTCTTTACGAATTGATATCTTCACAAAGGACCTACGACTTCCGTAGTTAAATGCCGTTATCTGATTTCTTACAGCTCAATTTTCACAAACAAAGCGGGAGTAAATGGAATGGCATCGGCGTAAACACCCACCAAACTGATTTCTTCGACAGAAGTAATACGCAGGTTCGAATATTTAATGTTGTGGGTGTTCAATACGTTTAGCAATGATATTCCTGCTTCAGCTTTCACTTTTCCCGGTTTGAATTTATACACCAGGGCAGCATCAAGCCTGTTATATGGCTGATCGAGTTTAACGCCATTCTCGGTTTCGATGTCAAACCTTTCAAAGCCCGATCCATAAACATAGTTGGCCGACAGGTAAAAACGTTTGTAATTCAGAACCCCGGCTAACTTCAATTCGTGCGTTTGATGTTGTGGTGACGGCTGGTAGTAGTTGCGCAAGTAGAACGGGAAATGTTCCTCGCTTTGGCTAAGTGTGTATGAAATCCAGGCCATATGTCGCTTGTATTCTTTCTTAAGGAAAATATCGATGCCGTAACTGCGTGCATTCCCTTCGTAAAAACCACGTTCAAACAACTTGTTCTCACTGAAAAAACGGGTTAATCCATCGGTAGTTTTGTACCAGCCTTCGGCGCTGGCCGACCACCCTTTCTTATCGAGGGCCAAACCCGCCACATAATGTTCGGCACTCAGAACCGGAATATCCTGTTCGTTGGCATTTACCCAAAAGGTAGAGAAATTATAAGCGCTGTCGAGCAGTGTTGTCTTTGCTGTAAACTGGTGGTACATTCCCCAGGCTGCATTGAATTTCAAACCATCTGAGATCTTTAATGATGCTGAGGCCCGAGGCTCGAAATACCACTTTTTAAACTCAGTGGCGTAAACCACTCTCACTCCCGTTTTTAGTTCGAGTAAATTGCCTGCCGGTAATTCGTCCTGCACATAGACAAATAAACGCGGCATCCGGTTATCCTGATCAAATGTGATTTCTTCGTTCAGCATGCGCGATAAATGAACCTGATTGTCGATCGCACCCGCAGCCAGCAAAAATTTGTGTCCTCTTCTAAAATTCAGGGTATGCTCCACTTTCAGTTTTAACTCATCCACCGAGTTGTCCGAATCGGCCAGTTTTGTGGTTCGTATCTCTCCCGTTTTGGTGTTTTCGGTACTGTTCTCCTCGAAGCTTTTTTGCTGAAACCTGGAGTACGCTAACGTTATATTGGTGGCATCGCCCGAATTCCATGGCTGACTGAATTGAAGCGATCCGCCGAACTGACGGTTCTGTTCTTTCTCGGTTCGACTAATGATAAAACGCGAAACACCGCTTTCCATGTCGTAATTAAAATTATCGCCTCCACCGTATAAACTCAAAGCGAAACGAGTCCCTTCATTTCCTTTGAATGTATACTTCAGATTCGCATCTCTGAACGTAAAATCAGGCGTTACATCAAAATTGAGTTTTTGCATTTGTGAATTTGGATTGGCATTGCCACTACTGTTGTTGTTTTCCTTTCGTGTAAAAAACGACAGTTGTGTGGGATCGTATAACTGGTAGTAAGTTTGCCGGTAAGCTGCAATCAGCGACGAGCGTTTGGAAAGGGGCAACTGCAGCATGCTGTTTACAGTGGTGGAATTAACGTTCAGTTCAAGCGTAGGTTTTAACAGGGTTCCGTCTTTCCCGGCAATATCAACAATACCGCCTACCCGATCGCCATAGCGGGCTTCGTATGCGCCCTTCATCACCTCTATATTTTTTACCATAAATGGATTAACAACGCTGATGTTATCGTTAAAATTCTTAAGACCAAAAACTGTGAATCCATCAAACTGAACCTTGCTGTGGCTTTCGTAAGCTCCCCAGATCAGCAGATCGTTTGACTGTTCACCGGCAGCAAGAACACCCGGCATCAAACGTAGAAGATTGAAAACGGAATTATCACCGTGCCCCGGTAAAATTGGTGCTATCTGGTGATTGATCTTCATCCGTCCGGCCTGATCACCAATCAGCGTCGATTTTTCGATCGGGTTGCTGAATACCTGTACTTCCTGAATACGCTCGATGCGTGGAATAAGGTAAAATTTCTTTTGAAGACTCTGGGTAATCAGCGTGTCGTAAATAAAATAACCGAGGTGAGAGATCTGCACATTGAAACCGGTATCGGCCGAAGCAATAAAATTGAAATGCCCCTGCTGATCTGCGCGAACAGGACGCTGATTAATGAGAACATTGGAAAACGGAAGCGGCTCATTGCTGTTGATCTCGAGTACCTGTCCTGAAATACGGCAAACAGGTTGTTCTTTTTCTTCCTCACTTTTTGGTATGATCAGGAAGACATCGCCCGATCTTTCGACGGTCAGTGGCAAATTCCTGACGAGGTATTCGATCGTTGCCTCCTCTGAATCGAACGAACGGTTTATTGTTACCGGATATTGGGCAAGCACATCGCTGTCGAAGGCAAACTGAAAACCATAGTTCGATTTCAGATCAAGTAAAACCTGATCGAGGGGAGTTTTTCGTGCATTGACCTTTATTTTACCCGATGTTTGAGCTGCCACTTGAACAGCCAGCAGCAGTAAAACAACCAGGCCTGCAAATTTTGACATTAGCTTTTTTCGACAACCAAATATACATTTTCCGATTGTTTTACAAACTTCAGATTCATAGGTTTGCAAACATAATCCAACACTTCTTCAACGCTGTGTTTCTTCGAAAAATTGCTTCCAAAATTTCGGTTGTTTAGTTCGGGAGCCAATTGTATGGTTACAGCATACTGTCGTTCAATCTCATCGATCACTTCACGGAGTGGACGATTCGCGAAAAAGAACTGGTTGTTTTTCCAGCCGATCGCTTTTTCGGGTTCAAACATTTTTTTAACCACCAATTTCCCTTTTTCCAACTCGGCATGGTTATTTGGCAGCAATTCCACCTTTTGTTCTTCATTGCTTGTAACAATCACTTTGCCGGTTAAACAGGTAACCCTGTATTCGTTCTCGCGGGCATAAATATTAAATGAAGTTCCAAAAACCGATGTTGTGCCCTTCTCAGAAATAATATAAAATTTACGGCCTTTGCTTACATTAAAATAGGCCTCACCTTCCAGTTTCAGTTTGCGCTCTAGTTTCCATTTTAGCGGATAATAAACAAGTCTTGAATCCGCGTTCAATTCAACAGTCGAGCCACCGGGAAGTTGAACCAGTTTGTGTTCTCCGGGCAGGCATTCAATTTCTTTAGTGTATGAGGAAACCAGACCTAGCAAACCAACCAACAACAAGAAAACAGCAGCCATCGACCATTGCAAAACCCGATGCCTGAACGAAACTACTGTTGTCTCCGGCTTTTGGGAAAGCTTGTGCTGAAGTTCGTTCCATACTTCATCCTGCGACTTTTCCCAGGCAATTTTTCCTTTGCCGAAAAGTTGCTTTTCACTTTTGTTTAACGGAACCTTATTTAAATCTTTATCATTCATATTTATTTAAACTCACCTCCAAAAATTCGAGTGCTGCTTTCATTCGTTTTTCCACTGCTTTCACGCTAATTCCGTTCATCTCAGCAATTTCGGTGTATTTCAGGTTTTCAGCACGGCTCATTAAAAAAACAGTTCGCTGTTTTTCCGGCATTCGATCAAGTGCTTTATTATAGCTCTGCTTAAGCTGTTCAAAAGCCAGCTCATCTTCCGGGGTCCTCGATTCACCTTCAATTTGATACGAACTGAAAAAATTAAATGAACGCTGTGATTTCCGATAACTGGAGACAAATAAATCGCTTGCAATTTTGAAGAGTAATCCTTTGACTTTCTTCGGGTTGACACTTTCATGTTTCTCCCACACCTTCAGAAATGTTTCCTGGGCAATATCCGTAGCCAGTTCAGTATCGCCTGAACGGTAGAACACATACTTGCGCACCCGGGCAAAATGCATTTCAAACAGTAATTTGAATTCCTTTTGTGTCAAAATCCGGATCAATCATTTCAGTTAATGTCAAAGATACGTTTGAATTTGAAAAAAAGTACCCGGAGAAATATTTTCCCCGGGCACAGGACTTATACTATCCCTTATTACCGGATTGATTGCCTCCTGAATTTCCGTTACCGGATTGATTGTTTCCTGAATTCCCGTTATCGGAACTGTTTTTCTTACCGTTATTGTTTTTGTTTTTTTCTTCCTTACTCTTGAATCTTCTTTCCGAAAGGTCGATCTCCGTTTGATTTCCATCGGCATCTGTCATCACTGCAATTTCATCACAGGTTCCATCACCGTAATCAAGCGTGGTTACCGATCCATTTAATGATATCTCAACTACACCTTCAACAATGTACGGACAATCGCCAATTCTTTTCAAGGGGGTGGTTGTCTCTTTTTTGTAGGTTTCTGTTGTCCCGTCAATTGTCATGGTTACCTCGGCCAACATGGTAATGGTAAATACGTCATCACTTTGGTCGTCTTTTGTATCCATTCCTTCAATCCACTGCCAAATTCTGCTTGATGTACGGTTAACTACAGTGCCGTCGGCAAGCGTGAATGTCAGTGCAGATTCGTGCATGCGGAACATCGTATCTACTTTATCGATAGTGATAGTTGAATAACCATCGACGATCATCGAATCAACACCAAATCCCATGTATTCGACATCACGCTGGTAATCCTGGCTGCTTCGCGGAGCAGAGATAGTAATCTCTATCATTCCGCTTAAAACTGTCCCATTGTGTAAAACAGTGCTGTCGCCATAATCCAGAGTTATTGTTTTCGGATAACCATCTTCGTTGCCCGATGCTATTTCTATATTTGGACAGTGGTTAATTCGATAGCGCAGTTTCTGATTCCATTTAAAATGTTTTCCGATTTTCCACCAACGCCAAAGTTTCTGTTCCATGTTGGCGAAAAATTCCACCTGGTATTCCGACTCGGTTGAAGCAGCTTCCATTTTTACCTCGTTCAATGCAACTGTTGCAGATTTCTCGCTCAGTTCTTCGTTCATTGTTTGCACATCGGCAGATTCGTTGTTGCACGAAAACAAGCCCATTGCTGCAATAATGATTGTTAATCCAATAATTCTTCTCATGACAATGATTGTTAAAGTACGTTTAATAATTCTCCGCATCAGAAGTCGTTTACCCTACCCGATTGCCAGCTTTTTTTATCTCAAATCTGATTATTATTCACAAATAGCTGAATTACAAATTCTTGTGCTGAAAAAAAATTTGATATTACAGGTTAGTATTTTTGTGTGCATCGTATCATTTCGTATTTTTAGCCGCTCAATTGTTTAGTTTTTATGAAGTCAATTTTTGTTGTTTTATGCACGATATTTCTCCTGATTTTTACGCAGGAAGTTCGTGCACAGTCGACTTACAGTGATGCTCCAACGCCCAAAGTCGTGGTTGGAATTGTGGTGGAGAACATGCGCCCGGATTATGTGCAGCGTTTTTGGAATAAATTTGGGGATAATGGCTTTCGCAAACTTTATAGTCAGGGGGCGGTTTGTGATAATGTAAAACTAACCCTGCACGAGCATAATTATGCCACCGGGACGGCCACATTGTATACTGGTGTTCATCCATCAATTCATGGTATTGTGAATAATACATGGTATGATCGGCTGAAAAAGGAAGAAATAGAATGCACGGAGGACGATTATTACATCACGCTGGGGGCAGATACAGATGAAGGAAATGCGTCGCCGGTAAACCTGCTTTCGAATACCATTACGAATAACCTTGAGGTGCTTACGCAAGGAAAATCGAAGATATACAGTGTAGCGCTGAACCGCGAATCGGCAATCTTTTCAGCCGGACATGCCGCTGATGGTGCTTACTGGTTCGACATCGAATCGGGCAGAATGATCACCAGCTCGTTTTATATCAGCACTTTCCCTGACTGGGTACGAATATTCAACAGCGAGAATTATGCAGCTCGCTACAGTTACCGCAACTGGGTAACACTGCTTCCGGAAACCGATTACACCGAATCGTTACCCGATAATTACCTTCTCGAGGGCGGTTATTTCGACGAATTCAACACCTTCCCGCATACAGTCAGCAAATACCTGAAGCGAACAGAGAATTTTAAACCGTTTAAAACTACTCCATCTTCGAATCTGATGATCAGGGACTTTGCATTGCAAATGATGAAGAATGAAGGCATTGGAGAGGATGATGTTACTGATTTTGTAAGCGTCGTTTTTTCATCGATGGACTATGAAAACGGTTCTTTTGGACCGGCTTCACTGGAAATGATGGACAGCTACCTCTACCTCGACCAGTATCTTGGTGAGTTTGTGGATAGCGTGGAAATGCTCTACGGCAAAAATAATGTGTTGTTTTTTCTGACTTCAAACACTTCGGCTTCCTATCCGGTCCAGTACCTTAAAAATGAGTTTCACATGCCTGTGGATGAATTCAATGTTGAAAGGGCAATTGCCTTGTTAACCCTGTATCTCAATAACACTTACGGATCGGAAAACTGGATTGAACATTTCACCGACCTCCAGGTTTATCTTGACCATGACCTCATAAAAGAAAAAGGTCTTGAACTGAATGAACTGAGAGATGCAGCCTCGAATTTTATGAATCAGTTTGAAGGTGTGCAACTGGCCATGCCGGCCTACCAACTTGAGCAGGGCAGCTCTGCTAACGGAATTTTGGAACCGCTATATTCGTCTTATTACAAAAATCGTTCGGGCGATTTTCTCTTTTCCTTAAAAGAAGGTTGGCAACCCACCTACAAATTCAAAAAAGTAAATTACAGCGATCAGTCGCATATTCCGTTGGTATTTTACGGCTACAACATTCCACATCGAATAATCAAGGCAAAATACAGGGCGGTGGATTTGGTGCCTACTCTTGCGGAATTAATGCATGTCCCGGTTCCCGACAAATGTCAGGGAGAAATAATTAAGGAAGTTTTGCCATAGAAAAACACAACTTACTTGAAATCCGAATTCCGTCGAGTGTTTCGCTTCTTCGAATGTTCTATTCCTGCCTGCAGTTCATCGTTTTGATTTTGTGCTTTCTTATTTAAATGAGGTTCGAGTTTAACCACCAGGGTTGTGTCTGAATTCAATTGCAACTGGCTTGCAAACGCTTTAAACCCATCATTGGTTACACGTAAATCAATATCCTTCTTCAATAAAACCAAACGGTAAAATCCATTTTGGTTGGAAATGGTACCAATTCCACTATTCTTTTCAAAAATACTTACGTTTTCTAAAGCTTTACCATTGCTGCTGTCATTCACATATCCGGTAATTGTCATAAACTGCCCCCAGGTCATTCCCGGCAGGAGCCATAGAAGAAAAAAAGTGTTGGTGAGTAGAAGTGTTTTCATGATCTATTGTAAAACGTTTTCAGGCTATATAAAGATAGACAAAAAACAGGTAGAAAAGGTTGCGCGAAGTCATAAAAAAGATTAAATAATCTTTAATTTTAATTGTTAATTTAGATTACACTGTAAGCCTCCAATACCAAAAACATTTTCTAAAACATAAGTTCATATGACAAAAATTAGGGTATTGGGCTTATTTAAATTAAGACTTAATTAGATTGGCTGAATAATGCTGAATAACATGATGTTAATAAACGTACATCTTGTTTTTTTCGAATTGTTGTCCGTATTTTTGTGGATAACCGATTCAAGTTATTAACCTGAAATAATTACAGCTAATCAACCAAAATTCCGCTCAGAAAGGAGTGGTCTGTTTAACAATAACAACTATTAACCATTTTATAACTCTACATCTCTCATGGATCCAATTCAAATTTTAATTAAAGATCTTGCCGACAAGTACGGCAGAAGCAGGGAGAGTCTGTTACCGATCATTCAGGGTGTGGTAGAACAGGAAAACTACCTCTCGGAGCAATCGATGATTGAGATAGCACGCGAAATCGATTTGCCCGCTGCTGATGTGTACGGAACAGCCTCTTTTTATTCTTTCCTTGAAACAAAAAGAACCGGAAAGTACATTATCCGGGTTTGTAAAACCATTACCTGTGCCATGAAAGGCAAAAATCAGGTTTTGTTCGCCATCCAGGAAATGCTGAAAATCAAGTTGGGAGAAACCACTCCTGATAAACGCTTTACACTTTTAGAGACCAACTGCCTGGGATGGTGTCACAAAGCACCCGCCATGCTGATCAACGACGAGGTTTATATCCAACTCACTCCTGAAAAAGTGAGGGAAATCCTCTCAGCTTATATGAAACAGAATAACAATAATAACCATTAAAAGCATCAGCAATGGCAAATTCGAATCAACTCAAACGTGTCGATTTTATATTCAGAAATGAAAACGACTGGGAAAAAGTTTTAGCATCAACTATAAAAAAGAAACCGCAAGATCTGATCAACGAACTCATCAGTTCAGAACTAAAAGGCAGAGGCGGAGCCGGATTTCCAACCGGTTTGAAATGGAAACTGACCGAGGAAGCTAAATCTGATGAAAAATACGTGATCTGTAACGCTGATGAAGGAGAACCCGGTACTTTTAAAGACCGCGAGATTCTATCAAGAGTTCCATACAAAGTACTCACTGCTATGGCAATTTGTGGCTACATTACCGGGGCAAAAAAAGGATTTATTTACCTGCGCGGTGAATACAAATTCTTGCAAGCTGAACTGGAAAAAGCCATCAACGAATTCCACTACTATTGCAAGGAAACAGAGCTTGATTTCACCATTAAAATATTCATGGGAAGCGGTGCTTACATTTGCGGCGAGGAAACTGCGCTTATGGAATCGATGGAAGGCAGACGTGGCGAGCCACGCAACAAACCTCCCTTCCCAACGCAGTCGGGTTATTTGAAAAAACCCACGGTAATAAATAACGTAGAGACGCTGGTCCACACCTTTACCATTTTTAAATACGGAGCCAAAAAGTTCTACGATCTCGGCGTTCAATATTCACGCGGAACCAAGTTATTCTCGGTATCGGGCGACACGCCTAAACCAGGTATTTACGAACTGGAACTGGGCATGAGCCTTCAGGATTTTGTTTACGAATTTGGCGACGGCGATACTAAAGCCGTTCAGGTAGGCGGCGCTTCCGGATTTCTGGTTCCGCGCAAAAAGTTCAAAGATGCAGCCATTGGTTTTAAAGGAAAACTTCGTGGCATATCCTTGCCAACCGGTGGATCGATGATGCTCTTCAATAGTTCGCGATCGATGTTCAATGTGCTGGACAATTACCTCGAGTTTTTCCGCGAAGAATCTTGCGGACAGTGCACCCCCTGCCGGGTTGGTTGCCAACAACTCTTACTTGGAATAAAAGCGGTTAAACGCGGTGATAAACCGGCTTCATACCTCGACAAATTAATGCGATTGACCGAAACGATGCAACTCACCGCCAAATGTGGTTTGGGACAATCGGTGGCTAATTCTTTCTCGTCAATCGTGGAGAACTTCAGAGAAGAAATGATCTATTAACGAACCCTAAAAACCCGAAAAATGAGTAAAAAAGTAAATATCACCATAAACGGATTTCCTGTTGATATTGAAGCGGGAAAAACCATCCTCGATGCAGCTGACTCACAGGGAATACGAATACCAACACTTTGTTTTCACAAAGACCTTTGTGTCGCGGGAAACTGCAGGGTTTGTGTGGTAGAAGTAGCCGGTCAGTCGCGTTTATCGGCGGCCTGTGCAACACCATGCGAAGAAGGAATGGAAATTTTGACCAATAGCCTGAAAGTCCGTAATTCCCGAAAACAGATTATCGAATTGCTGTTATCGGAGCACAATGCCGACTGCACCAAATGCTATAAAAACGGTAACTGCGAATTGCAGACCCTGTCTTCAGAATACAAGATCATGACCCAGGATTTTCTTGAACTG
>Ga0207717_100118_pt1 | contig 13119 bp, 8 predicted proteins | sample TtanPargueraPR_2_FD_187745 | JGI IMG/M metagenome (GOLD analysis project Ga0207717, IMG submission 187745) | Aerobic enrichment media microbial communities from Bioluminiscent Bay, La Parguera, Puerto Rico - Tt and P2 (2) (SPAdes) | ecosystem: Environmental > Aquatic > Marine > Unclassified ...
CATGGGTAATTTGGTGGTAAATGCTCAGACGAAGACAATAACCGGTGAGGTTGTATCTTCTGAGGATGAAATGCCAATACCCGGAGTTTCGGTAGCAGTGAAAGGTACCACGCTGGGTACAGTTACCGACATTGAAGGAAACTTTGAGTTGAAAGTTCCTGAGGATGCCACGGAATTGGTTGTGAGTTTTGTTGGGATGAAAAATCAAACAGTGGTTCTGACCGGAGCTACAAGTTACACGATTTCCATGGAACCTGACCTGGTAGGTATCGACGAAGTAGTAGTAACTGCGATTGGTATCGAACGCTCAGCTCGCGAAGTTGGTTACTCAATGAGTAAGGTCGATGAGGAAAAGCTGACAATGGCTAAATCGCCAACTTTAGCAACCGGTTTACAAGGTAAAGTTGCAGGTTTACAAATCTCAACTACCAGTACAGGTGTTAATCCCGACCAAAGGGTTACTCTTCGTGGTAACCGCTCTTTTACTGGTAATAACCAGGCACTTTTGGTTTTAGATGGAGTACCGGTTTCTCTTAGTTATTTAACTTCACTGAATCCAAATGATGTACAGGATATTAGTATTTTGAAAGGTGCTAACGCTTCTGCTCTTTATGGTTCTGATGCTGCCAACGGTGTTATCATGGTAACAACCAAACAAGGTAGTAAACAAAAAATTCAGGTTCAGTTCAGTAATTCAACTACCTTCGATAAGCTTGCCTATTTGCCGGATATGCAGAATCGTTTTGGTTCTGGTTCGTCAAGCGATGCTTATGGTAACCCGGTTTACGAATCGTACGAAAACCAGCAATATGGACACGAATTTGATGGTGAACCAATCATGATTGGAGTATATGATGAGTATGGAAACTTTCAGGAAGTTCCTTATGCTCCAATTTCTGGAGAGAAAGAAGCTTTTTTTAATACAGGTATTACCATGCAAAATGACTTGTCATTCTCTGCTGGAGATGATAAAGGATCCTTCTTCATTTCACTTCAGGATGCGGTTGTTAAAGGCCTGATCCCAAAAGATGAATTGAGACGCGATGCTGTACGTTTTAATGGTACACGCACATACAAAGGCTTTACTGCCAGGGCCAACGTGAACTTCACTCATATTGAAGATGACGTTACAGTGGATAACGTATTGTGGTCGGTTTATAATACGGCTCAACATATTCCTTTAACTTCTTACAAAAACTGGAGACCACTTTCTACTCCGGAGATGACCAACTGGGCAGATATAAACCATTATTACAATGCTTACTACGACAACCCATATACTGAAATTGACAAGGACCGCAGAAAGAGAAGACGTGATCAGTTGATCGGTACATTGGATTTAAGTCAGCAGATAACTCCATGGTTAAAAGCAACTGCAAGAACTTCTATGAACCTGATGACGAATGTTTGGAAAACAACATACGAAGCATGGGATTTTAGCGATTGGGCAATTCATGAATCGGGAAGATCAATCAGTGGCGATATTAAAGCCGATGTTCAGGATGGTTCCACATTGAGCTGGCGCTGGACCAACGATTTTCTTTTAACTGTTGATCATTCGTTTGGCGATTTTAGTATTAATGCCATAGCCGGTGCATCTTCGCGTTCAACCTATTACAATTATTTAAGAACCGATGTTGCCGAACTGGAGGTACCCGGAGTGTATAACTTCAGAAACCGGTTAGGAGAATTAACCGGAGAACAGTATTTTACAGAAACCAGACGATTGGGGGTTTTTGGTGATATAACATTAGGTTATAAAGAATTCTTATTCTTGCACGCCTCAGGACGTAACGACTGGGACTCGCGTTTAGATCCCACTAACTGGTCGTTCTTCTACCCGGGAGTTGATGCATCGTTTATTTTTACTGAAGCTATTCCGGCCTTGAAAGACAATTCTGTTTTATCGTATGGTAAAATCAGGGGAGGTATTGCCAAAGTAGGTAGTATCAACATCAGTCCTTACGACCTGGAAAATACATTTGGTGTTACAAGCGGATTCCCATACGGAAGTTTAACCGCTCACTCCATTAGTAATTCGTTAAAAAACAGGTACCTGGAACCTGAATTTACCTTGTCTAAAGAGATTGGTCTTGACCTGAATTTCTATAATTCAAGAATCAACCTCGAGGCTACTTATTACACCATGTCAACTACGAACCAAACGCTTCCGGCAGAAATTGCCTATTCGTCAGGTTACAGTAACATGAACGTTAACTCTGGTGAAATGAAAAACAGTGGTGTTGAATTGGAGCTGGGATTGGTTCCGGTATCAACTACCGATTTGCGTTGGGACATCAACATAAGTTATGCATACCTGAAAAGCGAGGTTGTTTCCTTAACCGATGCTTTCGATGAATTGTACTTAGGAAATAACTTTGTTTATGCAGTTGTAGGTGAGTCTTATCCGGTAAATAAAGCATCTGATTTTGATCGGGTTACCGATGAAAGTAACCCGTATTTTGGAAGAGTTATTGTGGATGCTGAGACAGGTATGCCTACAAAAAGTACCGATTTACACATTACTGGTCAAACCACACCAAAACACATCGTAGGTGTTCAAAGTTACCTCCGTTGGAAAGGATTTACTGCAGGTCTTTCTGCTGAATACCGAGGTGGTCACGTAATGCGAAGTGGTCTTGGTAATGATATGATGTTCCCGGGTATCGATGCAGTTTCCGCTTCGGCTGGTCGCGAACGATTTGTATATCCGAACTCTGTAATTAATGTTGGAACCGCTGATAATCCTGAATATGTTGAAAATACCAATGTAACAACAATTGAGGGTAACGTTGATTTCTGGACACAAACTTATCGTAATATTTCAAGACCGTTCGTAGTGAATGCCGCTTTCATCAAAATCAGGGAAGTTAGTTTGTACTACGATGTGCCTACCAGGATACTTTCTAACTATACAGGCAACTTCATTAGAGGGGTAAAAGCTGGTTTTATTGGTCGTAATTTGTGGACATGGTTACCAGAATCGAACGTCTATGGCGATCCTGAAGCGAACAATGGAAGCGGTAATGAAGTAGGTTATTCTCCTGCGGGAGCTATTCCTCCTACAAAATCGTATGGTTTTAACGTAACAGTAACATTCTAACCAGTTAAAAATGAGAAAGATGAAAAAGATACTTATATACTCAGTAGTGATGATCCTGTTCGCAGGATTCACGGGATGTAATGATTGGTTGGATATTAATCAGGATCCAAACAACCTTACATCATCAACAAAAGAATTAGTGTTGACAGGTGCAGAGAAACAATTTGCAGAACGTCAGCAAATTGGAAGCAGTGGTGGATATAATGCTCTTTACGGAGCTTGGATTGGTTATTTTGGCCATTCAGGTGGATGGTCAGGATGGAATAATGTTAAAAGCTACAATATGACATCCTCCGATTATAATGCTGATTTTAATGATCCCTACCGTGCGGAACTTAAAAGTTTACAGTATGTTAAAGATGCAGCTTTGGAAGAAGGTAACTTTGCTTACATCGCCATAGCAGATATATTATCATCAGTAACTTATCAGAGATTAGTTGATACCTATGGCGATATACCCTACAGCGATGCCGTTGGTGGTTTCGATGGAAATGTTACTCCGGTTTACGATGACGCCGAGGAAATATATCAAGACCTGGTTATGAAAATAGATTCGGCAATTATTTATCTAAACATGGCCGACGAAAATGCACAGACCATTGATGCTACATCTGATATTATTGGTGGTGGTGATTTGGAGTACTGGAAGCAAATAGCCAATACGTTTAAACTGCGCGTGCTAATGCGTCTGTCTGTGTCAAGCAGTAGCTATGTTAGCAGCAATATGACCTTTGATGAGGTTGGATTTATCACTAGTTCAGTAACTGCTAACCCGGGCTACATCGATAACACTACAGATAAAATGAACCCGATATATGCAGCCTATGGTAAGAACACCAGTGGTGATTTAACAAGTGCTAACCAGCAATATGGGCTTAATGTATTTTTGTCGACACTATATAAATCAACTAACGACCCGCGTTTGGAACTTTGTTGGGAACCGGGTGTAGAAACCCAGGATTACAGCCATGCTCTGCAGCTCGGCCAAAATGGTGATCCGTTGGATCACTGGGGTAATGGTTCAGTTCGTATGGGACCAGGTATCTATGGTGGAACAACCAACGGCGATGTGATGGTGCTTTCAATTATGGAAACTGATTTCCTGATTGCAGAAGCACTGGCGAGAGGTTATGACTTATCTTCTGCAGGTGTTACTGGTACTGCTCAGGAATACTGGGAAGCAGGGGTTATTTCATCCATTGAATATTATGGTGAAAGAAAAGATGTTTTAACTGACGAACTGGTAGCAACGTATTTGGAAAATCTTGTTGGCGATGCTGCCTGGGATGATGCAAATCCAATAAAATCAATTATTTATCAGAAATACATTGCTATGGTTGGAGTGAACCATTATGAGGCATATGCTGATTTTCGCAGGACCGGTTATCCTGAACCAGGTGATCCGAATGAAATCGAAACATCAATGATTTCGTACTATAACAATATAATACGTCCGCAGGTACCTGTTCGGATGCTTTATCCGCAAAGGGAACTCGATATTAATTCTGAAAATGTGAATGCGGCCATTGATAAAACCGGTGTTACTTACAACTCCGAATTTATTATGGATGCAAATATTTTCTGGGATGTTAATTAATCATTGAACAACAAAAATGAAATATAAAATGAAGACACTGAATAAATTATTTATAGCAATGGCAGCCTTCGCGTTGATGGTCACTACTTCGTGTCTCGACGACAGCATGGTTGATATTGAGGTTGAAGATTTCGCAGGATCTCCCTACATTGCTGACTTTAATGAACTACCTAATTCTGCAGGATATATAAAAAGGTCGTTTCAGGGAACAACTGATCCGACGGTAACATATTCTGCAAATTTTAGAGTGAATCTATCTTCTCCATGGCAATTGGATGAGGATTTACAGGTAACGGTTAAACTTGACGAACAAGCCGTTTTGGACTACATTGCAAACAAAGATCCTGAATTTCAATTGCTTTCATCTACAAAGCATAACTTTACAGAAACTACTGTGACGATTCCAGCAGGTGAACGTGAAGTTGAATTCTCGGTTGATTTTGCTCCGGCAGGCCTTTCTGCAGACGATAAGTATATGGTTGCCTTTTCAATTGAGTCAACATCAAATCCTGATGTGTTGATTAGCGGAAATTATGGAACACAATATGTACAAATTGGTGTAACTAATATTTTCCACGGATCATATACTCTGGATGCGTATTGGTTGTACGGTGGAACTACCGATTATTCTTTCTTGTGTTCTACTGATGATTTGACACTTGGAACCGTAACATCGCGTACAATTATTACTTCATACACCTATCCGGGATGGGGATATAACTATCTCATTACTGTTGATTTAGATAATCCACAAACCATTGAAGGTCATGATGGAGCTATGAAATTTACGGTTACGGTTGAAGGTAGGGAAGATGCCTGTGAACAAATTGATGATTACAATGGTGAAGTTTGGAACTATTGTTATCAGGACGGAGATGGTAAGTGGCATTTTAAATTATGCCAAATCTATACATCGGGAAGTGGACCACACTTTTCTGCAAACTGGTACCATCAGAATTAATGGTTTAATCAGAGATAAAAGAAGTCACCTAATTTTAGGTGACTTCTTTCTCTTTTACTGAATTGAAATAAATTAATTAATGACCAAAATACTAGCCCTTCCGTTTTTCTTCATACTATTTTTTAGTCTAATGGCTAACGCCAACAATTCAACGTTGACAAGAACAAGTGTCGATAAGGAAGAAATTGAAAAGGTAAATCCCGGAGTTGATGCTGAGGAGCAATCGATGGTTCGTTTGCAGAATAAATTTCTTGCGGGTATCGAAACATCATTAAATCCATCGATAACGGCTAACGATGACATGATGTTTAGAACATTGGCAAATTTCAGAATAGGTTATCGTTTAAAACAACATGTACTAACCGGTGGCCTTGGTGTTGAGTTTACTGATGAAATGTTTATTCCCGTAACTATCGATTATAAATACTATTTTAAATATGCCCAGAAATGGTCTCCGTTTGTTTATGGTCAGATAGGATATAGCTGGCATTTAAAAGGTAATATCAATTCGCGGTACAATACTTCCAATTATAAGCAAATAGATCCCGGAGCACTTGCTTCTGTTGGTTTTGGATATTCAGTTACCACCAATCTCAATGAGTTTTATTTTTCTTTAGGTTATTCTTATCGCGACTATGTGGAAGTTACAGTGGTTAGTTCGAGTGGTGCGGAGCAGCATTTGGATAAAACCAATAATGGTTTGGCATTTACCATTGGATTTAACTTCTGAGATTCATACATTTATTTCTAATAAGATGAATAAGTATACTTTTCTTTTTGGGGTGTTTTTAGTTGTAACCTTTGCTGCCCATGCACAGTACGATTGCAAGGTACTGGTAAAGGAATTACAGGGGCAATATAACGGTGATTGCAAAAAAGGTCTTGCTCACGGTGAAGGAAGTGCCAAAGGAGAAGATCAATATGTGGGATCGTTTAAAAAAGGATATCCCCATGGATTTGGCGTTTATACTTATAAAAACGGGTCGAATTACGTTGGGAACTATACCAAAGGTAAAAAGGATGGTTATGGATTACTAAATATTCTTTCGAAAGACGACCATTTGATCCAGGAATATGGTCTGTGGGTGGCAGATTCGCTTATTGTTCCTAATGATCCCAAAGCGTTGTATAAAGTTAAAGAAAGAAGAGGTGTTAAATTAATTGATCCTGAATTAATAAGAGACGTATCGGTTAAAAATGAAATATGGATAAATTTTCAAACCGATGGAGTTCCGGACAAGTCAGTGGTAATTACCGATACCAAAATTTCGAGTGGACATGAACTTGATACCGAGGATCGTTCGCTCAACACCTTGGTTGCTTTTGGAGAAATTGAAGAATTTCCTGTCACTTTTAGACTGGAATATCAAATTCGCAAAACTTCCCATTTCGAGATGATAAACTGTGTTGTAGAAGTTATCCTGTTTACAAATGGCAGATGGGAAATCGATATAAATCATTAGGTTTTCCGCTTTTTCTTTTTAGCCGCCGGGAACAATACGTTATTCAGGATCAAGCGATAACCCGGCGAGTTTGGGTGCAAACTTAAATCCGTGGGAGGATCGCCAATCAGGTGACGGTAATCTTCCGGATCGTGGCCACCGTAAAAAGTCCAGAATCCTCGGCCTTTTTCACCATGGATATAGCGGGCTTCGTTGGCCGGTTTGTTTTCGCCCATTACCAATACATTCGATTTCAGTACTTGTTTGCGGTAAGCCGTTGTCTGCCCCATGAAACCCTTTATCAGGTTGTTGTGGTTCTGGCACAACATGGTCGGAATGGGATCCCATTTCGCTGAGAATTCGAATAAGGTAAAATAATCGTTCTCGCGCGCAACCCGCCGGCTTTCGGTGGCATCGATATCCGAAAACTCGTAAACATTCGGATTCTTTTCAACATGAAAGTTCTCAAATGCAAATGTTCGGCTAAAATCAAGTTTTTCATTGGCATCGGGGTCCATTGGGTCGCCATCGAACATGGGCTGACAAATATCGATTCCGGTGGCTGCCAGTGAAATATCATAGGTGTCGGTAGCCGCACACATCGCAAACAGGAACCCGCCGTTATTGACATATTTTTCAATGGTGCGCGAAACGAATGATTTCATCTCTGAGACTTTCATAAATCCCAGTTTTTTAGCCAGCTCATCATTTATCCGTACCTCTTGCTGGTACCAGGGCATGTGCTGGTACGAACGCCAGAATTTTCCGTGTTGTCCCGTAAAATCTTCGTGGTGCAGGTGCAGCCAGTCGTAATCCGAAAGTTTGCCGGCCAGGATCTCTTCGTCGTAAATAACGTCGTAGGGAATTTCGGCATAGGCAAGTACCAGTGTCACAGCATCATCCCAGGGTTGTTTGTTGGGCGGTGAGTAAACCGCAATTTTTGGTGCTTTGTTCATGCTAACTGCATCCTGGTTGATATCGGGTCTGGCAATTTCTGTGAGGATCGCATTGGCCTGTGCATCGGCAATGGTTTCGTAACTCACGCCACGCACAATGCATTCATTCTCAATTTCAGGATGATGTTCCATCAAAAAACTGCCTCCGCGGTAATTCAGCAGCCATTTCACCTCCACATCGCGTTGCAAAACCCAATAGGCAATACCGTACGATTTTAAATGATCTTTTTGGGTTTCATCCATCGGGATAAGCAGGGACATGGCTTTCACCTGGACAAACAAAATCAGAAATAATATGGAAAGTGCTGTTTTCAGCTTCATGGCATAACTTTTTCGAAAGATACAATTTTAACGGCAAAATGGTTCAATGATAGAAGGAGGATTATTTTCAAAAAACGATCTTCTTTTGCACCGTCCTTTAGGGCGGTATGTTGGCAGGGTAGTTAAGGCAGGATCTTTATAAAATTTTGTAAAATATCAACTACAAAATTTCATAAAGATCCCAACAATACAAACGATCCATTCAATCACCGCCCTAAAGGACGGTGCAATAAAATGGTATCATTACTTTAATTCATTGTATAAATTTCAAGGGAACTTACATTCAAAATGGAAGTTTAGAACGGCGTATCTGAACCACCGGACTGTGAATCGAAGCCGCGGTTGCTACTGATTCCTTCTTCCACCGAATCTTCGTCGGCATTCATTGAAGATCTAAAGGTTTGTACGCCGCCAAAACCACCGGTATCGAATTGCGGATCCATGTCGGAGAATTTGGCAAGTTCCTTTTTGAAACGAAGGTGAATGTCTGCGGTGGCTCCGTTACGGTGTTTGGCAATAATGATCTCGGCAACGCCAAGCAAAGAGTTTCCTGAATCGTCTTCAGTAATGCCAAAGTATTCGGGACGGTGAATAAAAGTTACGATATCGGCGTCCTGTTCAATGGCGCCCGATTCACGTAGGTCGGAAAGTTGCGGGCGTTTACCTTCACGCGATTCCACCGATCGGTTCAACTGCGAAAGTGCAATAATAGGTACATTCAATTCTTTGGCAATGGCTTTCAGCGAACGCGAAATGGTACTTACTTCCTGTTCGCGGCTGCCCCGTATATCCGTTCCGGCGGTCATCAATTGCAGGTAATCGACAACGATGATGTTAATGTCGTGCTGCATTTTTAATCGTCGGCATTTGGCACGGAATTCAAAGATCGAAAGTGCCGGAGTATCGTCAATAAAAATTGGCGCTTCATCCAGGGTTTTGATCCGTTGGTTCAACTGTGCCCATTCGTAGTCTTCCAGTTTGCCGGTTTTAATTTTTTCGGCTCCCAGTTCTGTTTCGGCAGATATTAGACGGTTAACCAGTTGGATGGATGACATCTCGAGCGAGAAAACCGCCACAGCCTGGCGATGATCGACGGCCATGTTCCGGGCCATGGAAAGTACGAATGCCGTTTTTCCCATGGCAGGTCGGGCAGCCACAATGATGAGGTCGGTTTTTTGCCATCCTGAGGTTATGCGGTCGAGCGCTGAAAATCCCGAAGGCACTCCACTCAGTCCGTCGGGTTTGCTGCGTGCCTTTTCGATCTGAACGATCGCTTCGTTCAAAACAGGTTTTATCGGCACCGTTTCTTTTTTGATGTTTCCCTCAGAAACTTTGAAAAGCTCAGATTCCGAAAAATCGATCAGGTCGTCCACATCCAGGGTATCATCGTAAGCTTTGGTCTGAATTTCGGATGAAACACGGATCAGCTCACGTTGAATAAACTTCTGTGCGATGATACGCGCATGAAACTCGATGTGCGCAGCTGAAGCCACCCGGCGGGTAAGCTGCGTAATGTAGCTGGGGCCACCCACTTCTTCCAACTGGTTGCGGTCTTTCAGTTCCTGCGTTACCATCAGCAGGTCTACGGGTTTTTCCTTCCCCGACAATTTCTGGATGGCCTCAAATATCTTTTTGTGTTCTTCCTTGTAAAAACTTTTCGCTTCGATAATGTCGGCAACCGTAACATAAGCGTCACGCTCCAGCATCAGCGCACCGAGTACGGCTTCTTCCACATCAACTGCCTGAGGTGGTAATTTTCCGTACTGCGCATTGATCTGTTCGATGGTGGATATAGTATTGCTTTTTTTCCTTTCTGCCATTTTTTCGAATGCTAAAAGTTAGGTGTTTCAATGAGGTTCAAAAGTATAAATTCATCGAACCGGTAACAAAATAAAAGTGCAAGTATTATACAATGGATATTAACTCGTTATCCACTTAAAATTGTTAATAGAAAACTAGCCTATTTTGTCCTCAATTATTTGTGTGATGATCTCCTGGAGTGTACGGTCCATAGCAGCAATCTGTTGCGGTATGAAACTGGTTTCCGTCATCCCAGGTGTGGTATTTACTTCCAGGAAATAAAAGTTCCCTTCGTTTAAAATAAAGTCCACACGGACGATGCCTTCACACTGGCATAAGTCGTAGATTTCGGAAGTTAGTTGCTGGCACTTTTCGAATTGTTCTTTGGGCAAACGGGCGGGTGTAATTTCTTCGGCTGCTCCCGGTGTGTATTTCGCTTCAAAATCGAAGTATTCATTTTTGGGCAGCACTTCGGTAACCGGGAAAATAATTTTCTCACCTTTAATTTTGACGGCTCCACAAGTGAATTCTGTGCCGGCGATAAATTGTTCAACCAATGCTTCATTGCTTTCTTTCCAGGCTTTTTGGATGGCGCTTTCCATCTCTTCCATCGTTTTTACTTTGGTGATCCCAAAACTCGAGCCTCCGGCATTGGGTTTCACAAAAACGGGCAATCCAAGCTGGTCGAAAATTCTTTGAGCATCAATTTTGGTTCCTTTTGTGAACAGCAGTGAATTGGCCATTTTTACGCCAAAACTCCGCAGGTAATTGTTGCAAAACCATTTATTGAAAGTAAGCGAAGACGAATGCGCATTGCAGGAAGAGTAAGGGATTCCGATCAAATCGAAATACGATTGCAGAATACCGTCTTCACCCGGAGTTCCATGAATAGTAATGTAGGAAAAATCGAAGCGTATTTTTTCTCCGTTCAGTTTAAAGCTGAAATCCGACTTATCGATGTCGCTGATCTTTTTATTGTTTTGCTTAACCTCCCATCGATCGTTCTGCATTTCAACCAGCCAGGGAGTATATTTTTTGGGGTCAACTGCCTTAAGCACATTGGCACCACTTTTAACCGAAACAATGAATTCGGAAGAATCGCCGCCTGCAATAACGGCCACATTTGGTTTTCTTTCTGTTTTCTCAGTCATTTCTGTTTGCAATATAATTTTCCCATTTTTCAATGGCCTGCGTCATGTCTTCCGGCAGTGGTGAATCGAACAGCATCTTCTCGCCGGTAGCCGGGTGAATAAATCCCAGTGTTTTGGCATGCAGTGCCTGTCTGGGAAGAACTTTAAAACAATTTTGCACAAACTGTTTGTACTTGGTAAAAGTTGTTCCCCGCAGGATCTGATCGCCACCATAATTCGCATCGTTGAATAAGGGGTGATTGATGTATTTCATGTGCACCCTGATCTGATGGGTACGACCGGTTTCAAGCCTGCATTCAACAAGCGACACATAACCGATTCGTCTGAGTACTTTGTAATGTGTAACGGCGGGTTTACCATAATCGCTCTCAGGGAAGACGGTAAAAACCTGCCTGTTTTTGAGGCTTCGGCCGATGTTCCCCGTTATAGTGCCTTCGTCTTCTTTTGGGCTGCCCCACACCAGTGCCTGGTAACGACGCTCGGTAGTTTTTTCAAAAAACTGAAGGGCCAGTTTATTCTTGGCCTGCTCGGTTTTGGCCACTACAAGGAGACCAGATGTGTCTTTGTCGATTCGGTGAACCAGTCCGGGGCGCGGATCTTCGCTGTTAAACAAGGGCAAGTCTTTAAAATACCAGGCCAGTGCATTGACCAGTGTCCCCGAATAATTGCCATGTCCGGGGTGAACGACCAGTCCCGGCGCTTTGTTGATCACCACAAGATGATCGTCTTCGTATTCAACGTTTAGCGGAATATCTTCGGCAATGATCTTTAACTCGCGCTTTGGATAGTCCATCACGATCTGTATATCGTCGTTGGGTTTTACCTTGTAATTCGATTTTACAGCCGTTCCGTTTACCAGGATACTTCCTGCATCGGCTGCCGCCTGAATGCGACTGCGGGAAGCATTATCGATTCGATTGGAAAGAAACTTGTCTATACGCACCGACGTTTGTCCCGGATCCACCTGCAAGCGAAAGTGTTCAAACACTTCACCTTCTTCCAGTTCTTCGTTATCGTCGATGTAGTCATTCATAGTCTATTCTTGGGTCAATTCTCTGATCAATTTATCCTGATCAACCGTCAACCAAATGTCGACCGAGGTTCCGAGATACACTTTGGATAATGTTTGCGGATCGGGCATTTGCCGCCAGATTCGGGCATTCAATGTATCGTCTTTTGTTGTAATTGTCCGGTCGTAAATTACCACGCCCATGTTTAACCGTGCAGCGGTCAACACGTCTTTTGCTTCTTCCATGAAAAGCCCAAAAAGATCAGGGAGTTGTGTTTCCATGTTTCCTTTGCTTTGTCCCAGCACCAGGTCAACCGAACTACCGCGTACCAGGCGGTCACCTTCAAGCACTTCTGTCGAATTTTGTGTGACCTTTAATACAAGGTCGTTAAATTCGGACGGTTGATAGGAAATACTATCGATTGTTAAACCATAATTTTCGAGCAATACCTGTGCCTGCCTGAAGGAAATGTCGGTGAGTTTTGGAAGTTTCACTTTCTCTGGTTCCATCGAATTCATAGTGAGAAAAATGACGCGGCTTTCCTTAACTTTTTTATCCGATTTTGGCACTTGATCGACCACTGTTCCGGGGGTTGCATTTTTGTTATAGACCGAATCGAGTACTTCAACTTTGAGCAAACTTGTCTGGGCAGCTTCCGATGCTTCTTCCAGGGTCATCCCGGAAAGATCGGGCACGGCATACGAAACACCATGGTGTGTGTAGCTTTTGATCATTTTCATGGTAAGCGTGAGGAGCAATGCTACGGCCACAATCGCCA
>Ga0207717_100119_pt1 | contig 13041 bp, 13 predicted proteins | sample TtanPargueraPR_2_FD_187745 | JGI IMG/M metagenome (GOLD analysis project Ga0207717, IMG submission 187745) | Aerobic enrichment media microbial communities from Bioluminiscent Bay, La Parguera, Puerto Rico - Tt and P2 (2) (SPAdes) | ecosystem: Environmental > Aquatic > Marine > Unclassified ...
GAAGAAAAATCGTATGCGTCGCTTCTTCAGCTTTGAGAATTTGCACGAGGAAGTTCATAGTAGTGATATTTTGGAAGTTCTTTCTGTTAAGATGAATTCTGAAAAGAGTAGTTTGGCAAAAGAACTTCAGGAAAAATTGAACGAAGCGCTTCAAAAACTGTCTCCTAAGCATAGAGCAGTTGTTGTGCTATACGAGATTGAAGGTCTTAGTCATCAGGAAATTTCTGATATTGTTGGATGCTCTGTCGGTACCGTTCGCTCACGTCTGCACTATGCAAAGCAGCAGCTCCAGGTATTTTTGAAGGAGTATATTCAATAGGCTTGATTATGCAGGATTTAAAAGAACAACCAGAAACAAAAGTGACCGTAGAGGATCTCCTGAAATTTAAACGTCAGGAAACTCCAGGGCACGATTTTTGGGACTCTTTTGACTGCTCTATGCAGAAAAAGACGATTAAAGCGCTTGTTAGCGAGAAACCGCAACACCGTCGTTGGGCTCCAATTCTACTTAAGTGGAGTATGGGGGTTGTTCCTGTGACGGGTGCAGCTGTTTTCAGCTTGAGTATGTTTTTGAATAAAGTTCCTGTTGTTGGGGTTGCTGAAAATAATGCACAGACACTTGCTCCTGTCGCTGCCGTTCAGGTTGATGCATCAGATGTTGCTGTGGTTGCAAATGCGAAGGAAAGTAAGGAAAATCAACTTACTGAACTTTCAACACTTGCAAGTAATTCCAATTTTATTATGGATGTTCTGAATCCTTTTGACGGACAAAAGCGTTATAAAACAGTTCAAGCAGTAAAAAATATCTCCATAGAACAAAGCTCTCATACTCGTTATTCGGGGGATACTATTAAACCGAGTGGTTTCACTGCAATGCTTGCATCGGCACCTTCCTTTGACCATTTTTAATCTGTCTATGAAGTCATCCGTGCGTCTAGTAACTTTATTCTGTTTGTTTTTTTTTATCCCTTAGGTCTCTTTGCGGATGGTGGTTTTCTGTCTTTGCAAAACCGGGTAAAAGAAATCTTCAATGAAAACAAGGATGCGATGGTTCGAGTCAAGGCCATCTACGATTCGAATGAAAAGGATGTGCCTCAAGTAGCCTTGGGAACAGGCTTTTTTATTAGCAAACAGGGATATGTGCTGACGACGACCAGTATTGTTTATGGTCCCAAACGTATCTATGTAGAATACAAGGGTATTTCTTATGCGGTGCGTTTTATTGGGATGGATCCAGATACCAATATTGCTCTTTTACAGGTTATTAATTTACCTGATGATTTCGGTTTTATCCATTTGGCAGATTCTTCTGGTTTTCCAGATCCGGGAACGATGGTTTTGCGTTTGAGTTGTCCATTGGATTTTGATCCTACGCCTACCTTTGGGATGGTCTCCGGTGGTGAAAGCGGTGTAGGCAGATACTTCTTCCCATGTGTTTATATTCGTACTACGGTTCCCGTTGGATTGGGAGATGGAGGAGGCGCATTGATCGATCTTAATGGTCGTTTTATAGGAATGCAGACTTTGGCTATTAATGGTGAAAATAGTAGCTATGTTATTCCTGCTAAAGCTTTGCTGCGGGTGTATTACGATCTCGTTTCTGAGAACAAAGTGAGCTATTCCTGGTGCGGTTTTAATGTTGATCGAGAACCTTCCATTGAAGAGGGTCTTAGGTTTGTCATTAATGTTATCAATAAAAACTCACCTGCAGAAAATGCGGGAATGAAGGAAAAAGACGTTATTGTTTCTGTTGGTGGCAAAGAAATCCGTGGAATGCATGGCTTGGGTGATCTGCGCAATGCTTTCTTTTATGCCAGGGTCGGTGAATATATGAACGTAAAAGTCATGCGCGATGGTCAGCCAATAGATTTTAATATGAAACTGGTTGAGCGGCCTCCAAATGCACTTCCCGTAATTGTTACCCGTAAAAATGGTGAAGATAAGGAACCAAAAGCAGATGAGCCTGTAAAAAAAGCTCAGCCTTCTTTAGATCAGAATTTAGGGATGGATACACCTATACCTGAGTCTGCGCTGAACCCTAATAACTGATTGATAAAATGTCTGTTTATCAGCACTCTTTTTCTCTAAGGACAAGTGGTAAAGGGACTCATGAGATTACTCGTGAGGTTGCTCAGGTTGTTTCCGATAGTGGTATTCAGAACGGAACGGTTACTGTATTTTGTCGTCATACCAGTAGCAGCTTGGTTTTGATGGAAAACGCTGATCCGACTGCACGAACTGATTTACATCGTTTCATGGAAGACCTCGTCCCGGAGGATTATCCACATTTTGAGCATACATATGAGGGGGCAGACGATATGCCCAGCCATATACGCATGGTTTTAACCCGTAGTGCCGAGGTTATCCCTTTTAGTAATGGCCGTCTTCTATTAGGTACCTGGCAGGGGATCTTTCACTTCGAGCACCGTAGCCATCCGCATACCCGCAGTATTCACGTTACCGTTATGGGTGACTGATATATTGCTCTTGATGTTTTTGATAAAAGACTTACGCTAATGTGTATGTGTTTATGGCAAAGGCATTTCCTTTTCCGCATTAATACATACTGCTCCTTATTGGTTTTATTTCTCAGTTCTGTTTTTCTTACTACCCCTTTGAAAGCAGATATCCCTCTACATTTCTCAGATGGGCTCTCAGATTATTTTGAGAAAACTATTGAAGATGATTTAGCTGTGTTTGTGAATGATCCCAATTTTGCTGGAGCAGTAGTTGGTATTATTGACGGAGATAACGAGGGAATTGTTTGTTTGGGCTATGCTGATATGATGAAGAAAACTCCTGTTACGGAGGATACTTTGTTTGAAATTGGATCCCTTACGAAGGTTTTTACGGGCATTCTATTAGCTCATGCCATAAAAGAAGGGCGGCTTTCTTTAGAGGATTCTGTTGCCGATTTGCTCAAGGGAAGAGGAGATTTTAATAATCTCAGGGATGTTACGTTGAAAGATCTGGTTACTCATCAATCGGGTTTGCCTAAGGTGATGGAGTCTCCTCTCGCTATTATTAAAACAGCTTATTTATTCATGATGAATAAAAACCCGTATGAATATTATACTACGGATAAAGTTTTGAAATATTTAAGCACGGTGGATCTTGATGGCCGTCATGGATCTTACAAATATTCGAATTTGGGAATTGGGTTGTTGGGATATATTCTGTGCCAGATCTACGGAAAATCCTACGAAGAACTATTAAAGAAATATATATGCTATCCATTCCATATGGGTGCGTCTTATATTCGTGTGCCTGAAACGCATAAAAACAACTTTGCGATTGGTTATCTGGAAGTGCATAAATCTCTGGGATCTGGTGATATCGATTGTAAAGAAGCTCCCTATTGGAATCTATCTGAAATAATGGTGGGATCTGGTGGAATACGCTCTTGTGGTGCTGATATGATGCAATTTCTTCGCTGTTATGTACAAGGATGTGATCCAGCCCTGAATGATACTTTAGAGGTTTTAACGAGCAACAATATCGGGATCTGTTGGCATGTTATCAAGATCAACCATAAACCTGTGTATTTTCATAATGGAGGAACGGGTGGTTTTCGCAGTTGTATTCTTTTTAATCAGGAAGAAAAAGTTGGGGTTTTTATTTTGCTCAACTCTCTGCTGGAACCGGATGATATTTCAAAAAAAATCCTTAAACAGTTGATGGATGCAGAAAAGCCCAATTCCAGGTAGGAATCAGGCTTTTAGTGAAAAAAAGTTATAGTGTGTTACTATACTAGCTTTATGGAAGGTAGATCCTGTCCATCCAACAATCCTACAGGAACGTTGTTATCGTCAATAACTACGAGATCATTGATTTTATTGCTTTCGAAAACTCGTAGAGCATCTACGGCCAAAGCCTTTTGGTTTACTGCTCGTGGATTTTGAGTCATAAACTCTTTTACGGAACGTTTCAGCACATCAGGGTGTTTTAAGGATGCGCGGCGGAAATCACCATCAGTAAAGATTCCGGCTAATGTTCCATCCTGATTTTTTAGAACGATGGTTCCGCAACGGGCTTGCGTAATACAAAGAAGGGCTTCCTGGATGGTGATCGTTGCATCGGCCAAGGCAAAATGCTCTCCGGTTCGCATTATTTCACTTACTCTCAGGAGCAATTGTTTGCCTAGGTTTCCAGATGGGTGGTATAGAGCAAAGTCCTCGCGGCTGAATCCACGCAATTCGAGGCACGCCATAGCCAGAGCATCGCCCAATGCCAGAGCTACAGTAGTGCTTGCAGTTGGTGCTAAATTTAGAGGGCAAGCTTCCTTTTCTATCTGATAAGTTAGTTTAAGGTCGCTGTTTTGCATCAGGGTGGAATCTTCTATGGCAGATATGCCTACTGTTTTTACGCCCAAACGTTTAATAGGTGTGAGTAAGCAAAGCAGTTCTTCCGTTTCTCCACTGTTGCTCATCATCAGTGCCAAATCCTTTTCCATGCAAAGTCCAAGATCACCGTGAAGGGCCTGAATGGGATTCAAAAAAGTAGCAGGAACACCAGTACTGTTAAAGGTGCCGACCAATTTTTCGCAAATGGGTTGGTTTTTTCCAACGCCTGAGAAAATCAATTTACCGCCTTGGGCTACGGTTTTTTCAATGGCGTTAACTACATCTACGAAAGCGCCGTCGAGTTCGGCTAAAGTCTTTTGCAAGGCGTCGATTTCAAGCTTCAGGCACTTACGGCCTTCTTCAAGGATCGCTTTATTATCTAATGGCATAATTTTATCTTTTCTGAGGCCTCAGGTATTGTTAAGTATAGTGGTATAAGATATAAGTGCACCATATACAATGAACGGCTCCAAACAACGCCAAAATTTCTCCTTTATACGATATCTGCTTTTGCTTGCTGTGTTTGCTGCAACTTGCCTGATGACGGCATGTGATCAGTCTTCCGTGCAAACTAAAGAAGAGCATGATGAACCAAGCTTTCGAAGAGCCGACAGCTTTGTGCGTGAGCAACGTTATCGCGAAGCTCTGAGTGCTTATCTCAAAGTTATTGATAAGCGTCATGACGAGGCTCCTGAGTCGCATTTGGAGGCAGGGAAAATTCTTCTGGATCATTTAAATGATCCTATTTCAGCTATTTATCATTTTCGCAAATACCTGGAAATGAAACCACAGGGGGATAAATCCATTGTGGTGCGTCAGTTGATTGAAACGGCTCAAAAAGAATTTGCTAAAAGTTTGCCGGGACAGCCTGCTGGATCCAGTCGAATTGATTTACTTGATCGATTAGATTCCTTGCAGCAGGAAAACCTAAAATTGAAACAACAAGTGGTTTCGTTGCAGAGCGATTTAAGCAATGCTACAGAGATGCTTAAGACTTTTCGTTCCTCTTCTGTTCAAAGCAGTAATTCGCGTCCATCTGTTACTCAGGGACGTGCTATTGTGAATCAGCAACCACCAACAAACACTCGCTCACAGGGATCACAGGGAACAGGACAAACGTCTTATGTGGTTCAATCTGGGGATACCCTGAGCAAGATTAGTAGTAAGGTGTATGGAACTCCGAATAAGTGGCGTAAGATCTTTCTCGCGAATAAGGATCAGATGGCAAATCCCAATGCACTTAAAGTTGGGCAAACTCTTAAGATTCCACAGAATTAGTTTGAGAGACTTGAATTCGGATTTTGCGTCCTTATCTTAGTGGGGTGCGTTATTTTGATTACAATGCAACCTCACCTTTAGCACCTGTGGCTCGTAAAGCGTTACTGGAAGCTGATCAGTTTTGGTATAATCCTTCAAGTCCCTATAGAGCTGCTGCTGCAGTTAGATCTGCTATTGAACGTAAGCGTTCTCTGCTTTCTGAGTTATTGGGATGTAAACCTGAACGCATTGTATTTACTTCAGGTGCGACTGAGGCAAATAATGCTGTTTTAGCTTACCATGCAAAAAAAGGCTATTCTATAGCAGTTAGTTCAATCGAGCATTCCAGTGTCTATGAGCCTGCAACAAAGTTATATGATGCGACTCTGTTGCCTGTTTGTTCCAGTGGAAGTTTAGATACAAAAGCCTTGGATCTTAATTTGGATACTTTTGTATCCGTCATGGCTGCCAATAATGAAACCGGGGTTCTCCAGCCCTGGAATGTTGTTTTTGATCACTGTGTTAGTAGGGGAAAGGTCTTTCATTGTGATGCGACTCAAGTGATGGGAAAGATCCCTTTTGATCAACTCATTAAGATTCCTTGGTTGAGTGCCTCTGCTCATAAATTTGGAGGACCAAAAGGATGTGGATTCCTGTTAATTCCCGAAGATGAAGTGGACGATTTTCATATCTCAATGGGCGGCGTTCATGAAAACGGACATCGCGCTGGGACAGAGAATTACGCATCTATAGCAGCAATGGTCGAAGCTTTCGAAGATACCGTGGCACATTGTGGAACGAATGAGGGGCGTGATATCTTTTTAGACTTTTTGAAAAAACATTTACCGGATATTATGGTGCATGGAGAGAAAGCTCCAAGGCTTTGGAATACTGTGAATGTTGCTCTTCCAATATACGTGCAGCATCGTTGGATAAATCGTTTGGATAAAGCCGGTTTTCTGGTTTCTGCAGGTTCCGCCTGCTCGTCAGGAAAAACAGGAGGATCACATGTGTTAAAAGCGATGAATGTTTCTGATGATGTAATTAATCGGAGCATTCGAATTAGCTCAGGACATGAAACTACAATTGATGACTGGTTAGCCTTGGGAAAGGCCATCGTTCAGATTTGGGAAGACTTAAAGAAAGAATCCGCTTCCAACAATGTCATACAGATTTAGCATTGAGCCTTTTGCTAATCCGTATTCTATTGGCAACAACGTATGCAAATTCTGGCTCTAAGTCTGCAAAACTATCGCAATATTGAACTGGCTCGCTTCCACTTTAGTGGCGATTCTGTTTTTTGTGTTGGAGCCAATGGTCAGGGGAAAACAAATCTGCTGGAAGCATTAGGGCTGATTACGGCATTGCGCTCTTTCAGAACTACGGAGACGAAGGCTCTTATTCAGGAGGGAGCCAAGGAAGCTCGATTGATTTTCTTGGTCGAGCATCCGCAAAATGGCCAATCTGAGGTGCATATTACTTTTAATGGAAAAGGCAAAGAAGTCGTTATTGATGGTAGTAAAATAAACCGTTTTGGTGATTTTATTGGCTGTTTTCCTACCGTTGCAATGTCATCGCAGGATATTCAGCTTCTCAGAGGGGCACCAGCCTTGCGGCGTAGGTTCATGGACTTGGTTTTTTCTGCGGTAGACCCTGTTTACTATGAGGCATTGCGTCAATATGGGCATGCATTGAAGTCCAGAAATCGTTTGCTCAAGCGTCAGCAGAAAAGCGAGGCAGAAATGAAGGCCTTTGAGTTGATTTTGGCGCAACAGGCCAGTGTTATTCATCAAAGACGTCGTGATGGTGTGGCTAATTTATCGAAGAAACTGACAGAGTATTATGCTACGATTTCGGAGAAAGAAGAAATACCTTTGTTGGAATATCAACCAGATGTAAAATTTGAGGGATATAGAGAGTTTTTGGAGCAGTTAGAATCTGTCCGTGAGAGGGATATGATTTTACAAACCACATCCAAGGGGCCTCATCGCGATGATATTGCACTGGCTTTGCAGAATAGGGAAGCCCGCGAATATGCTTCCGAAGGGCAGCAGCGTGGTTTGGTCATTGCTCTTCGGCTTGCTCAGGCCGCCTGGTTTAAAGAACATTTAAATGTGATACCAGTCATTCTGGCAGATGATATCTTGGGTGAACTTGACGGAAAACGAAAGCTGGCTTTCTGGAAAACTATAGAACCAAATCAGCAAGTATTTGCCACAGGAACTCAAATGCCGCAGGATCAAGAGCGTGAGTGGGAAGCTTACGATGTCTCGGAAGGCGTTTTCACTTCACATGCATAGTTATGGCACGCAAATCCTCCAGAACCTTATGGGCTGAAAAACTGGCCGGGAAAAATACCGCAAAAGGCAAGTCTGTTATTTTACCGAATCAGGGAACTCCTTTTAAGGGAACGGTTTTAGGAATCGATCCTAGCTTACGTGGAACTGGTTTAGCGGTGGTACATATTCCATCTCAACAGAAGCAACTACTCTTAGAGAGTCGAACTTTAAAATTGGGGGCTAAGATTGATTTTGTGGGATGTCTTGGAGCAATTCATAAAGCCGTTGCTGAATTATTGGAGAAGCACGCAATCACTCATGTAGCGATTGAAGGAACCATTTATGTGCAGAACTTTCAGACTGCTCAAACAATGGGAGCCTCACGTGGAGCAGCTATCTCTGCTGTGGCACTCAAGAATCTCCCCGTTTTCGAATACGCACCTTTGCGTATCAAACAAGCTGTGGTTGGTTACGGGCGTGCCAGTAAAGAGCAAGTTTCCAATCAGACAAAAGGTATTTTGCAGCTACAAACAGCACTTGCTTTTGACGAAGCAGACGCTGCGGCAGTAGCTCTTTGCCATGCTTTTACCTGGAGATCGGAATTAGCTTAAACTAACTTTAGCGTGAAGTTTTTTCCATTCTTCGCGTAGAACACCATATTTTACAGAATCGTAGTAACTGCCGTTGTAATAGCGTACTTTTCTGAGTCTGGCTTCCAATTTCATCCCTGTTTTTATGGCACAGGCCATCATTCCGGGATTTCCCGACCAAGTGGTTGCTCCAACACGTTCAATTTCTTGAGTGTTGAAAAGGTGTGTAATCCAAAGTTCCATTGCCTGGCGACCAATGCCTTTGTTCCAATAGGTAGAGTCGTAAATTAGAATCCCAATTTCCAGCCAACGGGTTTCCTTGCATTCCCAATAATAGCCGATTGATCCGACAGGTTTATCATCAACTGTGATGAGACGACCTCTTTCACATTTAAGGAATCCGACAAACTCTTCTTTTTCGAAAGATTCCCTGGTAGGCGTTTCATAGGGAAAATAGGGGCCATTGAATTTTGTCCACTCCTCGTCCTGAGTTACTAGTAGAAAGAGTTCTTCCTGTTCGTGGGGGTAGGCTTTTCTGAGTGCTACAGTTCCAGATTGCATACTGTTTTCATAAGTAGATCTGCTTCAATGGCAATAACGGTTTACAAAGAAAAAGGCATTCCTTTTAAAGGAATGCCTTTGTTATATTGCATATGTTGTGAAAGTTATTCGGTCTTGTATTCGCCGGCGATGTTCAGCTCAATTTCTACTTCGTCGCCAACAGCTGGCACACCATAGGTCATGCCCCATTCACTGCGTTTGATGATTATTGTGCCTTCCCAGCCACCAACGAGTGTTCCATTGTTGTCATATTGTCCCAGGTAAAACACATCGAGAGTTACCGGATGTGTCTGGCCTGCAAAGCTCAGGTTGCCTGTTACTTTGTAATTTTTGTCATCCACTTTTTCCCAGTTGCTTGACTTAAAAGTAATGGCTGGAAATTCAGCTTCATTGAAGAAATCATCTCCCCGGAGGTGTCCATCTCTCTTTTCGTTTCTGGTATCTATGCTGGAAACTTGGATTGTGGCTTCGGCACTGTTGTTCGTTGAATTTTCTTCGTCGAAAACTACAGAGCCAGTAAAGGCAGTAAAATCTCCTGGAGTGTTGCTTACCAGATGTCGAACTTTAAATGAAATACCTGAATGAACCGTATCAATCTTGAAGTGAATAGGTTCTGCATTGCTTACGAAAGGAATGCTGAAGAGTCCGAGAATAACTGCATAGATGAATGTCTTTTTCATAGTATTAGTATTTGTTTCCAATCTTTTTAGAATTGTTTATGTAGCCAATATAGTACGTTTTTTTATTTGTGCTGATATTTTTGAAATAAATAGACCGACTGGTCGGTCTATTTGTTGATTTGTGTGCTATAAGTCTTTATGGTACAAAGAAAAAGATCACTTTAAAACGCTCTTTAAAAAACTAAATATTTTTTGAAATCCCTATTTGCAGGATTAAAAGGGAACTTCTTCTTCCATCCAATCAGGAGATTCTTTTGGTTTTGGATCAAACTGATTCAAACCGTTACTCAATAATACTGAATTTAGTTCAGAGATAAACTCTTCAGAGTTTAGTAAGACTTCATTGTTTGAAACTCCTTCTTTGAGGCTTTCAAAAAGAGTAACAGGTAAATTGTTAATACCAGAAAGAATTTTCAGCCTATTTATGCCGTCTTTTTCTGCAGTTGTTGTCACTATGGCATTTATGAGTGAGTTTATTATTTTTTCACGTGTTTCAGGCAAATCAACTAAAATATTAAAAATCTTAGTTGCTACTTCTGTTATAGTTTTTTCACTACCCTGTATTGCTTGTATTTTTCCAATAAATCCGTAGGGATCGAGTTCCTTTTTTACTGGTATAACCGGAATATCTCTTCCAAGAGCAAAACCAATTTCTTGGTCACACCAGCTGCTTTCGTGGAAACCATCCATTAGCAATGCTACCAGTGCATCTGATGATTTTAGAGCTTTTTCAATTTCATTTTGCCATAGAGTAGTAGGTTTTATATCATCGTGTGCTACGAAGCATGAGATGCCGTATTTTTCTAAGAGAGATTTCAGTATATGCGTCTTCTCTTTAAAGCCTGAAATATGACTTAAAAACAAACGGAAAAACCCTGCTTTCCACAGATTGCTTGTTTGGTTTATATCTTTTTTGCTTTCTTCTGGTAGTAATTCTAATTCTTGAGCTATGTCGCAAATTGTTTGGTTGCTTGCTACCGCAAGTCTTGCCTTACAGCAGTCATGAATATCTCCAGAGATATTTACTTTCGGTATTCTGTGAGCATCGAAATATATCTGTAGATCTGTCCAATCTAGACTTGATGATAGATATTTCGAAATTCCCTTAATTATACTTACTTTCTCAAATGGCGTCATCGAAAGTAATATTAATAAGGAATGATAATGGATCGAGCTTATTATTCCTGTTTACAGGATCAGCATTGCATCGCCGTAGCTGTAAAAACGGTAATCCATTTCAATTGCTTTCTTGTAGATTTCCAGCAGCCATTCGATTCCTTCCTCTGATCCTGGGGTCAAAAATGCGGATACCAGACAGAGTAGGGTGGACTTTGGAAGGTGGAAATTGGTCAGCAGGATATCGCAGTGGAAATCATACGGCGGATAAATAAAGATATCCGTATTTCTTACGAATGGACATTGCTCTGTTTTCCCACCAGTAATATTGAAAAAGTCCTCTGTGGCACGCATGGAGGTGGTTCCTACCATCATGCGAGGCTTTCCGTCCAGATTCATCAGGGCATCCAGCGTTTTCTGACCGATTTCGTAAAATTCGGAATGCATGGGATGTTTTTCAATGTCTTCTTCCTGAACAGGTTTAAAGGTTCCCAGACCAACATGCAGCGTGATATCGTGCATACTTACTCCCTGTTCCTGTAATTTGGAAAGCACTTCAGGAGTAAAGTGAAGCCCCGCTGTTGGAGCAGCCGCAGCTACTTTCTGATCCCGGTCAGCATACACCGTTTGGTAGCGTTCGTTGTCCAGGTCACGACGTGCATCCTCTTTTTCGCGTCGGATGTAGGGAGGCAAAGGCATTTCACCTGCTGCATCCGCCATGGATGGAACACTGGCATCATTTTCTGTGTAAAACTGAACCAGGCGTTCCCCGGTCTCCTTTACGCCTACGACTTCGGCTTTATAAAAGCCCTCAAGGCTGAAGGTTGCTCCCACACCAAGGCGACGGCCTGGCTTTACAAGGCACCACCAGAGGGTGGGGTTTTTGTCTGGGTGAAGCAAGAGACATTCTACGGCTCCACCTGTTGGGCGAAATCCACGAAGACGTGCTTTGAGCACAGCCGCATTGTTGCGAAACATATGAGTGCCCTGTGGAATGTAGTCCACAATGTCCTGAAAGAGTTTGTGCTCCACCGTCTTTGTATCTCGGTGAATTACAAGCAAGCGGGAATGGTCACGGCGGTCGGCCGGGACTTGGGCAATGTTTTCTTCAGGTAAGTGGTAGTTAAAACGTTCAGTCTTCACAGTAATGTCTTTCGGGGGTTCACTTTCTACAGCTCTTTGGCTGCGTCAATAGTTTAGGTGTGTAAAACAAAACGAGCTTCGGAAAAACCGAAGCTCGCTTTGTATAGAACCGCTTAGGACGAACGGTTTCCTTTAGGGATTAGGAAACGTTTGCAGTAGGAGCTTTCTCCTCCTTTGATACATGATCCAATTTTTGATCGTCTTTCTTGGCTCCCACTTCGAATGTGAGCATTTTACGACGATCAAATTCAGCCTGTTTGCCTTCGTTCCATTGATTAACCGGACGCAGGTAGCCCACTACGCGTGAGTAGATCTCACATTCGCAGCCACAAGTTGGGCATTTCTCATGTTCTCCACTCACGTAACCGTGTTCAGGACATATGGAGAACGTTGGAGTTAAAGAGAAGTAAGGTAGTTTGTAGTTTTCTGCTATTCTACGAACCAGACGTTTGGTTATCTGATGATCGTGGATACGTTCGCCAAGGAACAAGTGCAGAACAGTTCCTCCTGTGTATTTTGTTTGTAGCTCATCTTGTAAATCAAGGGCTTCAAACAGATCATCCGTAAAGTTTACAGGAAGGTGAGTTGAATTGGTATAGTATGGATTTGCACCATTTTGGTAATCATCTTCGTTAGCTACCTTAACGTTCGGATAGCGCTTCTTATCCAGTCGGGCAAAACGATAAGTAGTGCTTTCTCCAGGAGTAGCTTCCAAATTGTAATTGTTGCCTGTTTCCTGTTGGTAGGCAATTAAACGGTTGCGCATGAATTCCAACACTCGGTTGGCAAATTGGCTTCCTTTTTCACTACCGATGTCCTCTCCCAATAGGTTCTCGCAAGCTTCGTTCATTCCTAAGAGACCAATTGTAGAGAAGTGGTTCTTCCAGTAAACTCCTGTGCGTTCCTTCATGTTACGCAGGTAATGAGTGGTGTACGGATACAGGTTGGAATCAGTTAAGCGTTCCAAAAGCTTGCGTTTAACTTCCAGACTATCGCGAGCCAGATCCATCAGTCGAGCCAAACGGGATATGAAGTCTTTTTCATCTGTAGCCAAATGACCAATACGTGGCAT
>Ga0207717_100120_pt1 | contig 13017 bp, 17 predicted proteins | sample TtanPargueraPR_2_FD_187745 | JGI IMG/M metagenome (GOLD analysis project Ga0207717, IMG submission 187745) | Aerobic enrichment media microbial communities from Bioluminiscent Bay, La Parguera, Puerto Rico - Tt and P2 (2) (SPAdes) | ecosystem: Environmental > Aquatic > Marine > Unclassified ...
CATTTACTTTTGATTAAAAGAAAGAATCTATATTTTTATTGAAGAAGGGTGAAATGTTGCAACCTAAAAATACAGAGCTATTATATTTACCTAAATCAATGATACCAATAGTTTTGGAAGTTTCAAATACAAAAAAAGAGGTCGAAAATGACCTCTTGTCCTGTGTGGCTCCCCTGACAAGACTTGAACCTTGTTTCAAAGCCATTTAAGAATAAATGAGCTAACGCTTTATGCATACTTTCCAATTGGCATGAAATTATACTGAATTTTCCATTCTGAGCATATACGTCCCCTGGATAAACACAGCAAACAGCTCTTAGTGGCATAATATACCATCCAGAAGAGAAAATTTTTCGCTCACATACACCTCAACCCTCTGAGAGCATGTCTTGAAATTGTGAACATCAAAATATTAATACCGGCCACTCCTTTAAGGGGTGTCTTTTTATTTCAATCCTATGGAAAAACAAGAAGCAAGAAAATATATAGCCGAACTCTTTAAAATCGTAAACACCTCCAGCATTTTAGTGGTGCTGTATGATGGAAAAGTGAAACGTTTACATTGTCCGTTTAAAGTGATAGCAAAAATTGATGTTCCTCCTCTGGAGAAAGGGAAAGAATATGCTGTGGAAGCTGTAAAAATGACCCTTCAATTGGAAGATGTGTTTATTATTCAGGGCAAAGCATATTTCGTTTGGTATTTTGCTGTGAAGGTTTGATCATTTGAGCAAAGGCTGTTTCTGGAGATTATATTGATGGCTAATTTCCATTTTAAGGCATCTGCCGGTATCGGCATTTCCACTTTCTCCTTCAAGGTGGGATAATACACCATCAAAAGGAGAAAGTGCCTAAAATTCAAACACTGTAAATTTAATACACCCTCAATTACATTCTGTATAAGCAGCAATGCTCTACCCAAAATTTAAAAACTTACTAATGAAAAACCTAATAATTCACCTAATTGGTGAGCAAATTCGTAATCAGATACTAATAATTGCATTGGAAAATTTAGGATTCGATTGTACAAATTACACTCTGAATATAAGCGAGGAGATTTTATCACTTGTTGGTTTTAGCGAAAAATCCGATGATTTATTTCAACGCTATTTCGAGCTAATAGAAACAGCTGTAAAAGACACTTCCTATTTAAACATGGATGAAATGATAGGCAAATGGTCGGTGGTTATTTATAAACGGCTGATAGAATTAAAATCGAATAGGCTTTTTGCTACTGAAAAGTGAAGTTCTTCAAAGAAATATAGAATATATAAAAACAAAAATTTTACTTCTCTAATTCAACAAAGGTCGTTCTTTACTTACGATTGTTGAAAATGAAAAGGAAGAAAAACCAAGGTTTGATTTTCATATGGAAAAAAATTATGGAATACTCAATTCTGGTTAGCTATCGATAATATTTCTATAACTAAATTGCTTTTTCTTTAAGTAAAATTAAATGTAGTAAATTTGAGGAAAAACAAGTATATGATTGATTTAATTTTTGGTGTTGTGTTCAAAATAGGAGAATTGGTTATTAGTATTCTAATGCTTATTACGACAGTTATTATCTCATATTTTGCCATTAAGATCTCCAATGGACAATTATATGTTCAAAGCCTACAACTTAAGCATTCTTTGTATGAAAGAAGATACGAAATTTATAAAAAACTAATGAGCAAGTATCACGATTACGGTGATAACTTGAATCTAATTAATAAATTACAGGACCAACATCTCGGAATTGACAACTGGTTAAATGAAAATGAAGATCATATTAAGTTCTTGTTTGAGGAATCAGTTTTAAGGAAAGCACATAAACTTAAAGAACAACTTGCGCTAGCTCAACCTGAATTTTTTAAAGAAGACGCCGATAAAGAAGTAGTACAAAAAATAGATGAACTTTACTTTGACCTTAAATCCGAGATTTCATCTGTCCTTTCATTTAGAAAATTAATGTGATCTTCAATTTAATCCACTAGTGTACATTGGAGAAAAAGTATTTTGTTTTGCTGAACATCAGTATAATCAGAAGCGAATGCATTGATTGCTAATTTTAATTGAATAATCAACTACCAAACTGATTATTTTTAATTATTCAACATTAACTAATTCAGAAACAGTTGTATTAAGAGCTTCACTGATCTTATACAGGGTAGAAATTGTTGGATTAGTTCTCCCAGCTTCCAATCGAGAAAGATTGGCTTTCTCAAAATTGCAAATCGCAGCCAGATTCTGTTGAGAAATCCCTTTGGACTCCCTCAGATCACGGATGCGTTCACCAATTTTTTTCTGAAGCTGATTGATTTCCATCAGTTGTCTTTTGTGACAACTAATTTTCTTTTTTATATTTGATAAGTGGTTATCATATATGATAACAAGAGCAATAGCTTCCTTTGAACCTTCAAATCGAGCTATAGCCGTACTTTTTTATATACCTCTGTTTTGAGAACAATTTAACTATTCTACAAAATCTGTTATATATGGAAGGTGGCGGTTTTCTAATGATGATCTTTGGTGCTTTACTAATTTTTATTTGGATTATGATAGAAGTTGGTAAAACTCAAAATAGAAAGCAAGTAAGAAAAAGTGAAGAGCTTGATACGAAAATCAAATATCAAAATTTCATCTTAGCAGTAAAACAGAAGTTTCCTCAAGCACAATACAAAAGATATGGCTATGGGATTGTAGATTACACTATTTTAACTACATCAATTTTTAACACAAATCGCAAAAAAATCGGCGTCATTGAATTATCTGGATCACGTGATTCATGGGTTAGAAATGCACCTATCACCTTTGATGTAAGTATCTCTATTTCCATGGCTGACAAAACTTTTGATAAAAAAGTAACTCAAATTGACGATAAAGTTGAAGATATTTATTTTTATATAGATATAATGTTGGCGGAGATTTATAACAATCCAGATTTTCAAAAAATCTTTGTTGCTTTAAATATATGATTTCATTATTTCTTTTTAATTGTAAAACTGATCAGTGGCTAACCCAAAACATATCATTTTACAGACCATCGCTAAATCCATATGCGAATTTCAACCTGTATTACTCAAGCCCTATATAATGTCAGATGCTCTACAATGTGATGCAGACAAAAAATTGTTTTATGAATTCTTCAGGCATATGGTTTGCACTTCAGAAGCAAATTCAATTGGAGAATTGACATTAAGGATTGAAGATCCTTTGGATGGGTATGAGGGCCAAAGGTTTTGTTTTTATGATGAAGTACATATACATCCACGGCTGAATATTATTGTTGTTGAGATAGAGGATCGGCTGTTTATGGATGTGTTACCATTTTAAAACTATTTGCCAATGTTTCCATTTGCCGAAGAATTCGAATATCAAATTGCCCTGAACGAAATACAGGATGATGGAATTGACAAAAAGCAATGGCTGATGGATAATTTTTTTTTATACAAAACCACGGTTAGTTGGCCCCCCGGCATACCACCTATTCCATGGTATTACTTGGAGAAAACACCCCTTATTCTGGCATTCCACAAAAAGTATGAGAAAATTTTTTGGGAGTTTGATGTTAAATTGGATTATACTACCCGGACGATCATATCAATTAGAGAACGCCCTTAATTTTTTCTTCGTTAATCTGATAAAACTGTTTGATGTGGTTCTATATATAGAGCGTGAAAGATTGCTTTAATGACGATCACAGGCCTGGGAAAAGACTAAACTGTTCAAAAAACAGATTCAGGTTACGCGGTATGAGATCAATTGTGAATGAAAAATTGAATTCCCACGCCCACTGCACCCACCCTAAATCCATCAAAACATCAGTGTTTATAGTACATTGGGTGTATGGGGTTAGGAATCATTAAAACTTTAGGAAATATTTTTTTGATGTATAATTTATTCTGTTCCATGGGTGGGATGAATGTTAGGTGGTGTTAATATCCCTGCTAACGGAAGCAGGTTATTTTTGTTCATCCTGAGGAGACTAGAATAGAGCGATTCACATATCAGAACGCTTTTCAAATACAAAATGAATAAAAGTTTCACCATTTCCCACGCCCCCGCGCCCAAACCCTTTATTCAAGGGCATTCTGGTGGATTTTAGTTGGGTGTGGAGGTTTTGTGTTGGTTTTAATAGGAAGAAAAAGCCCACCCCGGAGGGCAGGCTTTTGATCTTCTTTACATCAATCTTCCCAGATTCCGCTTTTTGTCAATTGTCGTGAATTTTTTTAATTCATCGATTAACGCAACAATTTTCTTTTTATCCGGTTCCGGTAAATTATTTCCACCGGAATCAGCACCAATATTTACCTGTGCTGGATTACATTTCCGAATTAATCCAACCATCTCTTCTAGATCGAAATCCATTATTGGTTCGATTGTAACATATGCAGTATAATGCTGGCTTGCAAGTTGCATTGCTTCAGCTCGTTCCTCTGGATGAGGAGCATTGTTCATGATCTCTGGATACCATCGGTTGGTTTCAATGGTTGTACAAACTACCGAGTTTTTTGGTAACACAAATTCCGAAAATCTTTTCGGATTCTTTGTTTGAAACAGATATTGGCAATCAAATGTGGAACAATATTCCAGCGTTTGATGTATCCAACTGGTCGGAATACCTTCCGCAAACAAATCATTCTGTGCACACACAAAAATGAAATTTTCGTTCACAAGTTTCGTTTTTAATTCCTTTTCTTCCAGTCTTACTTCACCGGAATATTTGGTTTTTACTGCGGGATATTTCTTTAATTTGTTAGTGCTACAATAAGCACACCCGATCGGGCATTCCCCTGCTAAGGGATTCCACGTATGAGTAATAAATTCATACATATTTCCATTTCTTTTATTTAATGCCATCTTAAAAATTTTTAATTGTTAAACATGTTCCTATTAATAATAGGCTTTGACTGTAATTTTTAACTCGATTGGTAGCCCATCTCACAGTCCCGGGAATAGACTTACCGTTGTTCAATAATGCTGTTTGCATATAATTAATTTTAAAAAGTTACACATCCATAATCGACTGAGGGAAGTATTTGACAAATGAAATATTTGCGTTTCTGCCTTCATTCCTTCCATGTGTTCCCTGTTCCTCGCATTCATTTCCGTTCCCCTTTAATAATTCCCTTTTATATATAGTTCGATTTTTTTCCATCATTTCTGCACCAATTTTTTCCTGCTTTTCAGGACTATTTTCGAATAAACGGTATCCGTTAATTGCTCATAGTATTGCCCCTCCCGGACGCAAATTTTACCTGCAGGTATTTCACAGTATTTTTGAAATTCATTAATATTTCCGGCATCCAGAAAATCCAATTTCCCGTATCTTCTTCTGATTTTGATATAGCCGTGGTCTTTGGCTAATTGTTTCCATTTGTATGCTGTTGATTTCGACACCCCTAAAATCTTTGCTAAGGAATTATTTGCCACCGGATAATAAAGCCGTGGTCTGCTGGTAACTGTTTTGGAACGCCCTTTTATTCGTTCGGTTACCAGCAACCACTCTTTCTTTTTCTGCACCGCTATCAACTGACTAATCAATGCCCCCACCAAAAAACCTTTGAAATTTCTAATGTCTTTGAAGTAAAACTCTGCACTTGTCCGCCTACTAAATCCTTCCATTTCCCGAATTCGCTCAAAACTTTTTATAAAGTAATACCCGGACTTCCGGCTTAGCGTTATCCAGCCTTTGTTCAGTAAACCGTAAATATTAACCCAGATGGTTTTAGCTGATTTTATACCCAAGTCAACCATAATTTTCCGCAGTACCGTAGCTGTTATCCTCAATTTACCTGAGCAATACATTTTCAGCCAAATAAATATCTGCAGCTCTCGCACTGTTTTATTCATTAGTGCACGCTGGCACATTTCAATCGGTATATTTATTGGCTCCTGTTGCATTTCAGCTTTGTTGATTTAAAATCTGCTCGCTGTTTTTCGGTATAATAAATCCTACCACCTCGCTTGTAATAGCCAAGACCATTTCTCCGATAATTTGCAGCAGTTCGTTTACAAATGCCCCATTCTCTCATCAACCTACTGTTATCCCAGTCCCCAGCTTCACCGGATTTACGATTAATTTCTTTGAGGCGATCCTCGATTGTTGAAATTCTGTCCGAAAGCAGTTTAATCCGATATCCCAAATCCACGTTCACCATTTTTCGATTCCTTCTTTTTTGTACATCCAGTCTCTAATGCAGCTAATATCTCGTCTTCTCGGTAAAACCAACTGGCTCCCAATTTGTAGGCTGGAATTGCACCAGTAATTCTCATATTTTGCAATGTGCTGTCGGAAATTCCGAGCATTTTACGAACATCTCTACTTCGCAGCCACTTCACTGAATTTTGGCTTTTTGAATGTTCCTCGTTTTTTAAACTTATTTCTTTCATAATATCAAATTTTTACAATTTTAAAGCAAGCTAATAATTTAACTAATAGCTTGTTACGCCAATTTTTGAAAGTTGGAGAATGAAAAAAGTTGGAGATTTTCAGGCAGGGTTGACGGGGATTTCAGAAACTTTCTCCAACTTTTTTGTTGAAGAAATGTAATTGTTGAATTTATCCTTTTAAAGAATTAAGAATCTTATTAATTTTTATTTGATCAGCTTTGTTTAAATAGTTATGATTTCGGTAAAAATCTGGATCTAAAGTAATACCCTTGAATTTGAATATCTTCGGAAGATGTTTAAACTTATGATAGGGAGGTTTATCAATAAAATCTGGAGTAGCTATCGAGATTATGAAATACCATAGTTCTTTGTATTCCCCTGTCCAGCTTATATTCGGGAAAACAAATTTGCCATTGAAAAATTTAAGCCATTGTTGATATTCTGTATCCTTAGCTACAAGTGAATTTGCAATAAGCTTTCTATTAAATTCAGAAATACGACCTTTGTATCCAATTTTTAAATTATATCCAGTTTGTCCTGATAGTTTTTCTTCCTTCTCAATTATTTGTTTTGCTTGTCTTGCCAAAGAGTTTTTGGGAAATAGCCGACGATATAAATGCAAAATGCGCTTAACTATAAAAATCAAGGCTGAGGGCAATAATTCTGATTCTGGATAGGACTCAAAGTTTTTAAAGTTTTCAAAATTTTCAATAAAATCCCTCAACAGTTTATTGTATTCAAACTCGATATCACTACTAGAAGGATTATTATAATATTCTGTTATTAAATCTATTGACTCCAGTATTTCGTCTTCAAATTGATGACTTATAAAATCTTCAAATGGAAATTCCACTTCGGAAGTTTCTGTTACATCCTCGTCAATTTGCTTTGTTACTAATTCAAATGCTTTATTCCTTTTTTTATCAAAATATCTATCACGTTCATTCAACTTTACATATTCTTTATAAAGATGGTCTCTTCCACCTTTAGGGTACTTCAAAAAAAATCGAATTGGAATTTCAGGTATCGAATTATAACCATTATCTTTTGCCATATTCCGGTAAATTTTACCGAAAAATACAAATTTCAGGGTTTTTCAGGCGATTTAAACTTTCAGGGAAAATTAAAAGTTATCAACTTTAACCTTTTTCTGTTCAGACGGTTGCGATAATTTATCAGCAAGGTTCTGCATATCATTACTGATCTTCGTATCCACCACCCTAGAATAAATTTGGGTGGTTGAAAGATTTTTGTGGCCTAACATTTTCTGTACTGTTTCTATGGGTACTCCGTTGGTAAGTGTCACCGTGGTGGCAAAAGTGTGCCTACCCAAATGCATGGTAACATGTTTATCGATCTCACACAATTCAGCGATTTCAGACAGATAAGAATTCAGCTTCTGGTTACTTTTCACCGGGAGCAGTTTATTATCAGCAACACATTCTGGATCATTATCATATTTATCAATAATCCTCTGGGCAGGGGGTAATAACGGGATGCTTGCTCTTACACCGGTTTTTTCGCGTTCATAAATAATCCAGTTCTTACCATCAATGCCTTTCGATATGCTACTACGGGTTAGTTTTTTCAAATCAGAATACGATAAGCCAGTATAACACACAAATACAAATACATCCCTAACTTGGTCAAGTCTTTTAATGCGAAACTTCTTTTGTTCGATGCTTTGAAGTTCTTGTTTAGTAAGGTATCCACGATTGACTTCAGTGTAAGCGGTTTTATATTGGGCAAAGGGATCGCGACCTATGTAACCAAGTCCCATTGCAAAATGGATTACTTTTTTCACTTGTTTCAAATGCTTCATTATAGTATTGTGGTGAATTTTAAACTTGGTTTTCAGGTATATCTCAAATCCACTTATGAATGCAACATCCAGTGCTAATAGTTCGATGTCTGTTTTGCAATATTTTTCATGGATAAATGCTTTTAAACGATTAAGTGTGGTAGTGTATTGATCAACAGTATTTTTAATATACTTGCTGCCTTCTTCCTGCTGAACTAGCATATTATTCTCTTCAAAAACTTTCAGAAGCCAATATTTTTTACGAAGTTTTCCTAGGTATGCATCTCTTAATTTTGATGCAGTGATGGTTTCTTCATTTTCAGCCATGCGGTTGAAATGCGATTTTATTTTAGTTTCCACACTTTCAATTCTCAGGTTAATTACCCGAGTGCTTTCAGATCTGCCTTTTGACCTTTGTATGGAAGAATCCCATTTATCAGGTTCGACTTTTTCATTGATGGAAAGTTCTGCTCGTTCACCGTTAACGGTAATACGGCAGTAAATTGGAGCTCTACCAGCTTTATCAACCTTGGCCCTCTTAACAAAAAACAATATGCTCAATTCAAATTGCATAATAAACCTCTAGTTACGTTACAAAAATACTTTAAAACCACATGCACCACTGGAGTAAAAAGGTGCAATTAAGTGCAAATAAATGAGCATGTTACAAAGATTCAGGTGTCCCATTTTCTATTTTCAAAATAGGTCACCGAATTGGACACCTGAATAAAGAGAATTTTAGTGAATTTCAGGGTAGGCTGAAAACAATAAAAGCCTGAAATCCATTGACTTCAAGCTTTTTTGTGAATATTACTATTCGTTTCAGCTCCCCAGGTAGGACTTGAACCTACGACCTACGGATTAACAGTCCGCCGCTCTAACCAACTGAGCTACTAGGGAATATTTGTTTCATTCATCAAGAACGTTGCTTTTCAAAAGCGATGCAAATGTAATAGCTTTTCTGAAAACTCAAAAAGTTTTTATCAAAAAAATAGTGGTTTCACTTCTCCTGTTAAATCTCCATTTTCATCGCAATCGAAAACCAAATTTATCCTATCTTGTTATACTGACTAACAACTTATTTAATAATATGAATTACAAAAAATTATACACAATGAAAAAATTTAAAACTTTCTTTTCAGCAGCTTTTATAATCGGAATTTTAGCATTGTCGAATACACCGGCCAAAGCACATTGCGAAATACCTTGCGGCATTTACGGTGACTCGATGCGTATTGCCATGATTTACGAAGACATTGAAACCATCGAAAAATCGATGAACATGATCAATACTTTATCCGAAGCGGACAGTCCGGATTCCAACCAGTTGGTTCGCTGGGTGATGAACAAGGAAGAACATGCTAATAAGATACAGGAAATAGTAAGCCAGTATTTCCTTCACCAACGCATTAAGGTGGTATCTGCCGACGACGATGAAGCTTACCGGAAGTATATTAAACAGCTTGAACTACTGCATCACATTGCGGTTTTTGCCATGAAAAGCAAACAAAGTACCGATCTTTCGATTATCGATACCTTGCGCGAAAAGGTTCACGCGTTCGAACACGCCTATTTTGGTGACGAGCATTAAAATAAACGAACAACAAAAATATTAGGAGCATGATAAAGCATGTTCCTTTTTTTGTGCCTAATCCGTTGAAATCCCTAAATTTAATGCACTCAATTTTTAAAAGATGAAACGAAAAATTCGATGGGCACTAACCCCGATTTTCTTGCTGGCTTTGATGGTCGCGAATGTAAAAGCACAGACCTACACCATAAATGTGAATATTACCAACCAACCTGAAAATCCTGTTTTAATGGGTTGGATAAGCGGCGACGATTTTCACAAGATCGATAGTATAAAAGCTTTTAACGGAACAATCAGGTTTGAGTTTTCTCCGGATGACCACCCTGGTGTTTATCGTTTGATTTTCGGCAAAACAGGTTATGCACGGGTGATGAATGAAGAACCACAAAAACTTGATTTTATTTTCAATAAAGAGAATATCGAACTGCGAACAGATTTTAAAGCTCCGCTGGAAGCCTTAAATGTAGTCCGATCAGAGGAGAACAAATTGTATTTCGATTTTATGCAGCGAAAAAGGGAATACGAAAAGGCATTGTTGATTATGGAAAAGCAGCTCGATCAACTGTGGAACAGGAAAGATACGGCCGGGGCCATAAAAATGGCCGATGAATTTAACCGGCTCCAGATGGAGTGGGATTTACGGGTTGTTCAAACGATTCAGCAAAACAGCGAAACTTTTGCATCAAAATTGATTGCAATGGAACGAGAAGCACTGAAAGATGGATTTCTATCTCCCGACGAAAGGAAAGAAACGCTCAAGAAAGAATTTTTCAGCCCCCTGGATTTCAACAACGAAGAACTTATTTATTCTTCGGCTTACACCGATAAAATATTTGATTACTTACTCATGTTCAACCAAACAGATTTCACCCGCGACCAGCGAATCGACGCTTATGAAAACGCTGTTGATACCATCATGAGTGAAACACAGGAAAACGGGAAAGTACATGAATTCATTGTCGACTACCTCATTCATGGCTTCGATGTACTCGAAATGCCAGAAGTAATAGATCACATAAGAAAACAGAACTGACGTTACCCCGGCAAACAAATTTTTACCATCGAATAACTGGTAGCTTCGGTTCCAAATTCGTTTACCTGTTCACAGATTTGTCAGGCTTCAATTTATTTTAATGCGTATTTTAGCCAAAAATTACAGCTATGATTCCAAAAGTTTCTAAAATACCAGCACTCGACAGATCAGTTTCAACAGCCATTCTGATTGAAAAAACACAGCAGCCGGATTTACCGTTTTTGTCGGATACCGAAAAGAAGTACCTGGAGAAAAAACTTGAAAAGGATACAGAATGTATGATTCAGCAGCTGCCAAATCTGCGTTTCTTCGCAAAGATTGACAATGATGCGGAAGAATACCTTCAGTTGGAGAAAGCCAGAAAAGCAGGTTTCAAATTGTATTCAGCCTTAAAGGAGAACAATGCAACTTCCGTACAGCTGGCAAATTTCAGCCGACTAGAACTGATGCCTGCTTTTCTGGAAGGGCTTCTGTTAAGCAATTATTCCTTCGACAAATACAAAAAAGAAAAAGAAAAATTCATTTTAAAAGAAGTGACTGTTTCCGACGAAACCATTTCCAAAGTCAAAATTGATGAACTACTAAATGTTATTCGCAGTGTATTTGCAGCGCGCGATCTGGTAAACGAACCTTTATCGTTTTTAACTGCCCCGCAATTTTCGAAAGAGATAGAAAAACTGGGTGCCGAAGCCGGTTTTAATGTTGAAGTGTTTAGCAAACGTAAGATTGAATCGCTGAAAATGGGTGGTTTGCTGGCCGTAAACAAAGGCAGTATCGATCCTCCAACTTTTAACATCCTGGAATGGAACCCCGAGAATGCCAGAAACAAAAAACCAATTGTTCTGGTGGGCAAAGGAGTGGTTTACGATACAGGTGGGCTTAGCCTGAAACCAACTCCCAATTCGATGGACTATATGAAATGCGATATGGCCGGAGCAGCAGTAATGGTCACTGCTATTTTTGCCATTGCATTGAATCAACTGCCGGTACACGTGGTCGGACTAATTCCTGCAACCGATAATCGTCCCGACGGGAATGCCTATGTCCCGGGAGACGTCATCACCATGTTCGATGGCACAACGGTTGAAGTACGAAATACCGATGCCGAAGGCCGCTTGCTTTTGGCCGATGCACTCAGTTATGCAAAAAAATATGAGCCCGAACTCGTGATTGATTACGCCACGCTGACCGGGGCAGCCGACATTGTAGCAGGCCCTTACGGAGCCGTGGTTATGGGAAATTCGAAAAGCAACATTGAACAGCTGAAATTGGCGGGATTAAAAACTTACGAACGGCTGATAGAGGTACCACTTTGGGAAGAATATGCCAAACCGCTTAAATCGAAGATCGCCGACCTTAACAACCTGGGAACCCGTGAAGCACAGTCAACCATCGCCGGTAAATTTCTGGAACACTTCACCGGTTACGAATGGATCCACATCGATTCGGCCGGAACACCCTTCCTGAAAGAAGCAGACCATTACCATCCGGCTGGCGGAACTGGTTTTGGTACAAGATTGTTGTATGAATTTATCAAAGAAAAAATTGGTTTGTAGAAGGCTAAATTACTCAAATTTACGGTCGTAAAACCGGAATATCCAAACTACGGGGTAGAGGACAAACGGGTTATGATTCTTTCAATTAAAAAATTAACTTTGCAGCGCTCGCCCTTTAAAGGAATTATCTGAAAAAGAAACACAATGAAGCAGCATAATAAACACGATAACATTACAATTGGTATTTCGCATGGCGATATCAATGGAATTGGTTACGAGGTAATATTGAAAACCTTACAGGATCCACGTATTCTGGAGATGTGCACGCCCATTATTTACGGGTCTCCAAAAGTGGCCGCCTATCATCGCAAAGCACTGAACATTAACGATGTAAGCTTCAATCATATTCGCATCACAAAGGAAGCTTTTCATAAAAAAGCAAACATCCTCAATTGTGTAGATGAAAATGTGCGGGTGGAACTCGGAAAATCAACCGAAGAAGCCGGTCTTTCTTCATATAACGCACTTGAAAAGGCCACAAATGATTTAAAGAAAGGTTACATCGACGCACTGATTACAGCTCCAATTAATAAAGATAATATTCAGAACGAGAACTTCAATTTTCCGGGACATACTGAGTTTCTGGCCGAAAAATTTGAAACTAATAATTATGCCATGTTGATGGTGAGCGAAACCATGAAAATCGGGGTAGTCACTACAC
>Ga0207717_100121_pt1 | contig 12964 bp, 11 predicted proteins | sample TtanPargueraPR_2_FD_187745 | JGI IMG/M metagenome (GOLD analysis project Ga0207717, IMG submission 187745) | Aerobic enrichment media microbial communities from Bioluminiscent Bay, La Parguera, Puerto Rico - Tt and P2 (2) (SPAdes) | ecosystem: Environmental > Aquatic > Marine > Unclassified ...
CAGGGCCCTGGTCGGAAGAGCGAGTGGTTTATACCATCCCCGAAACAACACCGGGCAATGAAAATTACCATGAAAATAACTTCTGTTACCTGGCCAGGGAGTGTATACAGAACTACAATACCAATTCACGCGAAATGGTCATTACCTACGATGTCAACAATTTCGATCTCTCGTATGTGATCGAACACGAAAACATTTATACCCCCAGGGTGATCAGGGTTTATTTACCTGCAGCTGAATTATAGCAGTTTTCCGGGACGAATAGTTTCCGTTTTACAGAAAATCTTAACTGATTTTACCCCTTAAAACATCTGCCTATTCTCACCAATCATAAGGCAAAAGCTGATCAGATAGCAGCAACTCTTTTTCAACCCAATAAAATTGTATGAAGACTGAGGGTCTTGTGTTTGAGTCAGTTATTTTGTAACTTATTGAAGATTCTTACAGAAGTATAGATAATAGTTAAAGCCACACGTTAAATAAACTTGGACTCAGGAACATGAATTTTTCTTTACAAACCATTACTCTGAAAGTTCTGCTTTTATCCCTGCTATTTGCTTTTCCCCGCCACTCTGAACCAAAAATGGCCAGGGACTTCAAAGACATTTACCAAATTACCATGACGAATTTAACCATTGATTTACAGGAGGGGTTTAATAACGACACCGTCCTGTGCAAAGTAAATGACGATACGGTTTTCCATAAAAACCATGTAACAACTGCGAAACTGACCGGTTTGGCTGATTCAGTAAGCCTTGATGTTAAAAAAGGAAAAGTGATCCTTCAAATAGCAGTTAAAAACAGGTTTATGTCAAAATCAATAGAACTGGATATAAACGAGGAATCCTATATTGGAATCTCTTTATCCAATGATTCAATGCTTTATATCCGATCTTCACAACCATTTGGTTACGGTTAACTGACGCTTTTTTTCGAAACCTTATGACATTAATGAAAAAGAAAAGTTATTAAGATCAGGCAATTCTTTTACGGCTTTCATTCAGTAAGTATTGCCTATACGTTCTTTCACTTATTTAAAAAATTAAGTACAGAAGTAACAACCAAGGTTATTTCTGAAAATAATTTACGCTCTCATTGTTTGTTGTTCAGCAACAAGCAATCATTTGACATATAGACAGTGGTCTTTCCTTGTCATCTATGCACACGGCTAAATTCAAATAGCCAATTTTATTAATCAAAAAAAATGCAATTATGAGTAGCAAAGTAAAACCAACCAAAAATCAAGACACTCAAGCTGCACTTACTAATCCGGAGGCAGATTATACGCTGGCACCACAAAAAGAGATTCTCAGATATCCAACCGATTGGTGGCGATGCCTGAGATATAAGCCGATAAGCGGACGTTACGAAGGTGAAATGACCACCCCTGATGCTGGAAAATACCTGCTGGATCTGCGTGTCGATATTGACTCCAGACATGCTAATTCGCCGGTGATGAATCGGGTTAGTGCAGACTTATACCAGGTGTATAATTACACGTGGGGAACCTTAAAGTACAAATGGCGTGTTTACAAATCATCCTGGATAATCGATAACCCCACAGTACAGTGGTCGAGTTGTTCGGTTACGATTACAGGCAACCTTCGATTTTGGACAGGGTATCATATTATTACGAGTGCAAAAATCGTAATCCCCTGGTCGGGTGGTACAATAGGCCCTGCCGAAGTAAAAATATCCTCTATTTGGTCATCAAGCAGTTCTGTGTATGTATGCTCAAAAAAATCGAATGCATTCCGCGATGTTGAACTTGAAGTGGATATCTGTGATTCTGTAAATGACGCTCCCATATTACCCGAATACGATACGGATGATCACTCCAATCGTCCTGCAGATTTACCGCAACGTGTGCTGACCATTCAGGAAGCCTACCAGGAAGCCGGTATTCATATGACGATCAATCCAACCAACACGATTATCGACGACAGCGACTCCCAGTTTAATACCTGGTCTCCGGCTGAACTCCATGACGCCATGGAGCAACATTTCAGTCAATACGCGGGCTCCTGGCCCAAATGGCATTTATGGTGTTTGCTGGCCGGTACTTATCAATCCTCAACTGTTGGCGGAATCATGTTCGATGCAGCAGCCGGATATGGTGGAGCGGGTGATGCTCCCGACCGACAGGGATGTGCTATTTTCAGAAATCACTCCTGGTTCAACAGCCTGGTTGAAAATCCGAGTACGCAAACGCAGGCCGCAGCCATGCGAAAATACCTGTACACCTATGTTCATGAAATTGGACACGCCTTTAATTTATTACATTCATGGGACAAAAGCCGACCGGATGCGCTGTCGTGGATGAATTATGACTGGAAATATGATAACCGAAACGGCTCCGGTACGTTTTGGGGCAATTTCAGAATGCGTTTCGATGATGAGGAATTGATCCATATGCGACATGGCAACCGGGCCTCTGTAATTATGGGAGCTGATCCATGGGCTTCAGGCGGACACATGGAAGCACCCGAAGGCGCAATGACAAATCTGTTAGGTAATGCGCCGGTTGATTTTACCGTCAGATCAAAAGGATACTATCAATTTATGGAACCAGTATCCATTGAACTGCGTGTAAAAAACATCTCCAATTTACCCATCAATCTCGACACGCAGCTTAATCCGGAATACGGAGGAGTTATCATCTACATTAAGCGACCCGATGGAAAAATACTTCAGTATGCACCGGTACTGTGCAAAATCGCAACACCTGAGCTTAAAGTGTTGAGTCCACTTGTGGATAATGTTGAAGGAAACGACAGGCACAGTCAGAATGTATTCCTGAGCTTTGGTTCCGATGGTTTTTATTTCAACGAGCCGGGTGACTATTATATCCGTGCGGTATACCAGGGTGATGGAAGTTTACTCATTCCTTCCAACCTGCATCGTATTAGCATCGGCCGACCATTTTCGAGAGATGAAGAGAAAATCGCACAGGACTTTTTCAATCACGATACTGGTATGGCACTGTATTTAAACGGTTCAGCTTCACCTTTCCTTAAAAAGGCAATGAACACCCTGGAAGAAATTTCCAGTAAATTTGAGAAAAGTCCCCTGGGGGCGCAGGTCTCCATGGTACTGGCTAAAAACCTGAGCAATCCCTTTTACCGAATCAAAAAAGATAAAATGGTGAAAGAAAGGGATGCCAATCCAGGCGATGCCTTAAAATTTACCGAGAAATCGCTGAATTACCAGAAAGCTGAATCTTCGGCCTTCCAGAACATCGATTACCACGAACTGAGGAAAATCCGAACCGAGTTACTGGTAAACATGGGAAAAACGGAGGAAGCCAAAAAAGAGGTAAAAGAACTCGTTAACGAACTCAAGAAAAGAGGTGTAAATCAACCCGTATTGGATGATATTAAATCCTATACAAAAGGCTTATAAAAATTGAGTTATTACAAAAAAGGAGGCCCAGCCTCCTTTTTTTATGTCTCTATTTATTAAACATGTACTCGACTGAATTAGTGACCGGCGAACTGAAAGAACTCGATGAAGTAAACAAACTCGATCCGGAATACCCGGGCTGGATGATTGAACGCCAGGGCAGCAGCAGGTATGGCAATTATCGGTCTTAATTTTGGTTTGGATCGAAACAATACAAATGGTAATGTTTGGTTAGCGGTGCATGCCCCAGGTACAATTTGTTGTTGTAGAAGTAGGTAAACACCTTTCCGTACTCGAGATCGAATGGAATATTCTGTTCCTCAACCCATTCACCTGTATTTACATTGTACGACCAAAGTTCGTTTTCCATCCACTTTTTAGTAAATATTTCACCGCGATAAACATGACTTAAGCCAAAGTAAAGCTTATTACCAGCCGAAAAACCAATGGTCTTTTCCATCAGCGAACCCGGGAACTTTGTGACATGATGCCACTGATCACCCTCGAAATCGTACTGAAAAACATCGCCTCCCGATGTTAACAGGTACGGGATGCCATTTAAAACAACCCCGGCAACAGAACCACGTTCGTATACCACAAACTCCGTTTTATCTTCGTTCTCGTAGTATTCCGGAATTGAGGCTAATTCTATCCAGTTTCCTTCTGTAAGATTGTATCTGTAGGGCTTAGCTCCTCTTAAAAAATACAAACTTGCGGAACCCGGAACCGTCAATGTGTACCCCCCGTACTGCGGATAATAAAATGGCAATTCATTTTCAATAGTCCAGGTGTTATCGAAATACGAATACAGATTATTGTCTATTGTGCTGTACACATAATGGCGGTTGTTCGCATAAACCGCAATAAATTCCGATCGGTCGGTTCCACTAAGCGGAAAAGAAGCCTTCTGTTCCACCTCAAAATTCCTGGCATTAAAGGCAAACAAAGCACCATCCTGAAATACGGTATAAATGTTGTCGCCATTTTGAAATGCAAATAAGCTCTCCCAACCGGGCAAGGAAACGCCTTTATTGAGTTTTGTCCAGGCACCAATTGTCTCGGGTGCTTTTTCTTCTTCGGGTTGGGGATCTTCTTTTGAACAACTGAAAACGAGAAAGGTAATCAAGGGAAAAAGCAGGATTATTCCTGCCCGGAACATTAGCTTTTGCACTGGTTTAAATGTTAATTGATTTGCTCTTCAAAAATAGAAAATATTTTACATAAACAAATCCAACATTTCTTCTTTTGAGATTTTCTGAAATGGATCGTTTGAATTGATAAAAGCTTCGGCCAGCGAGCTTTTTCGAGCTTTAAGCTGCTGAATTTTTTCTTCGATTGAATTTTCAGTGATAAAACGGTACACAAACACGTGCTTGTCCTGCCCGATTCGGTGAGCACGGTTAACTGCCTGGTTTTCGGCAGCGGGGTTCCACCAGGGATCGATGATGAACACATAATCGGCTTCCACCAGGTTGAGTCCTACCCCACCTGCTTTCAGCGAGATCAGGAAAATACGGTTGTCAGCATCGTCCTGGAATTGACGGATCACATCTTCGCGTTTGGTGGTGTGACCCGTAAGTTTCGAATATTTCCATCGCTGTTTTCGAATGCCTTTTTCGATCAGTTCGAGGTGCGTAACAAACGATGAAAAAATAAGCACCTTGTGTTTTTCGGCCACCAGGTTTTCGAGCATTCTGAAGATCTCTTCGTATTTTCCGGAACTTTGAGCGGCACCTTTTTCGAACAAGGAAGGATGGTTGGCCAGTTGCCGCAAACGGGTGAGTCCCTGAAGCACTACAAACTGCGATTTGTTGATGCCTTCCTTCTCGATGGCCGATAAGATGGTATTGCGAATCACCGATTTTTCTTTGTCATATAGTTTTTGTTGGCCGTCTTTCATAGGGCAAACGCGCACTTCTTCCATCAAGGGCGGCAGATCTCGTGCCACCTCGTCTTTGGTACGGCGCAGTACAAACGGCCTGATCATCAGTTGTAAGCGCTGTTGTTGTTCTTCGCTTCCATGCTTTTCGATGGGTGTAATAAACGAACGCCGGAAGAATGCCAAACTCCCCAATAAACCTGGGTTCAGAAAATTAATTTGCGACCAAAGGTCCGAAAGCGAATTTTCGATGGGTGTTCCCGTGAGAACCAGTTTGTGTTTTGCCTTCATTCCCATCAGTGCCTTGTAAGTTTTCGAGCCCGAGTTTTTGATCGACTGGCTCTCGTCGAGAATCAGATAAAAAAAGTTTGTGTTCGACAGCAATTCAAAATCGTTGCGCATGGTGCCATAGGTAGTCAGGATAATGTCGTAATAGGCTGCCACCCGGCTAATGTCCTTCACTTTTTTGCGTTGAGTGCCCGTGTAATTGAACACTTTAAGAGCCGGTGTAAATTTTCGGGCTTCGTTGTACCAGTTATGCACCAGCGATGTGGGTACAACAATCAGCGAAGCAGGCTGAACCGATTCATCACTTGTGCCTTCATCCGGAAAGATATTGAGTTGAGCTGAATGATTTTTCGAAGAAGGAAGCTGTATATTTTGTTTTTTGCGCTTGAGTTTTAATAAAAGTGTAAGGGTTTGCAGCGTTTTCCCAAGTCCCATATCGTCGGCAAGGCAGCCACCCATACCATTTTTATAAAGCCCATACATCCAGTTAAAACCTTCTTCCTGGTAGGCACGGAGTTTGGCTTTGACATTACGCGGAACAGCCAGTTTTTCTTTTTCTGACTGAACCAGTTGCAGGTATTTTTTCTTTACTTCCTTGTCGCTTGCCTTTATCGATTCCTTCAACAAGGTAAAATGGTGTTTCTCAAAACGGATATTTTTACCATGATCTTTCCCAAAAGGCAGCAATCCTTTGTAACGAGCAAACCACTCGTCGGGCAACACGGCTATTTCTCCATTTGGCAATTCAAACTCGCGGATGTCGTTCAGAATGTATTTTTTCAGCTTAATAAAGGGAATACTGAAATCCCCAAAACGCACCACGGCGTATACATCGAACCAGTCGCCCTTGGTTTGTGTCTTAATTTCAAGCTCGCGTTTGCCTGTAAAATATTTCTTTTCCGACTCTTCCTGCTGGATCTTTATACCGTTCGCTTCCAGCTTCGATCGGTTTTCACTCAGCCAATTCACCAGGTGATGCATTGCATTCTGATTTTCAAGCTCACCGGCACCTTTCAGCGTAAACGAACCATTATCCTCCTGCAGCCCATTTTCTTCCATCAATTTCAGAATATTTCGCTCCCAATCGAAATCGCGCGCCGTTTTGCAGAAAACAAATGATTTCCCTGTTTTTTGCCAGCTTACTGCTGTTTGTTTGCCCGAATTGGGGAGAAAACTTTCATCTCCGTACACAAAACGCAACACAAAAACGGGACGGTTTTGCAGGTTTATTTCAAGCGATAACTCGGCCGATTGTTCCACCGCTTCCTCACGGATCTCAAAACCGGTTGCTTTAACCTTGTAATCGCGAATTGTTTTCAGAACGAAACCCGAGTAATATTTGTCTTCGATGGTATTGGGTACCGAAACATAATCCTTTTCAAAAAAGGGCATCAGTTTTTTAGCGTTCAGTTTTTCGAAGGCGACCAGCTGATTTCGATACAAGAGCAGGCACGGATCGTTGGTGACCACCGTGCAAGTATTTTCCGAAAGCGGTAGTTCCTTTCCGTCAAGCTTCACTTTTAGCATGTAGCGCGTCTGTATCTCTGTGCGTTCGAAATGAAATTCGGGCTGTGCGAAAAAAGGAGGTACTTCAATTTCATCCTCATCGTAAAGGTTCGAGTACTTAAATTCTTTATTCAAGAGCCTGACGGGACTCAGCATGAGTATAGAAATCACTTCCATCATATTTTTCTCTATGAACGGGATGACCTGCCTGTGGTAAACCCCTGTATCGAGTGATGAATAGAAGCTGGCCACGCTACCCGCCTTCGAAAAACGCTTCATTAAACGTTCATCGCTGTATTTCTCAATAATATTTACCAGTTCCTTTTCCCAGGCTTTCCAGCTATAATCTGCGGTATCAAAATCGTGAGGACGCACCATTCGCACCACCGAATAAAACTTTTCTTTTTTCCGGATCAGAAAAGGCTGAAACACCTTTCCCAGAAAACGGTGATCGGTAAGTGCGATTATAAACTCAAGTTTGTCCATCAATTCAAGAAGAAATACATTTAATTTTCTGGCCTGTTAACAAAAGATTCTGCGACCAAAAGAACCTCAAATATAAAAAGGCTGGATGAAAATTTGGTGTCCATTACCATCAAATAGTATATTTGTTTACAAACCGTAATGCTGTGTTAATGCAAAAACTGAAGGTCAGGAAGATTGAAGTAATTCGAGGTATTTCTCTCAGAGATGCCAAAGAGAACTTGACCCTGCAAACGCAGTTACAAAAAATTGACAAGTTGAACTGGAAGAACTTTTCGTATGCGCCAAAGGTGAATTTCAGAATTGCTCACACTGGTAAAGAAATCTGGTTAATGTACGAGGTACTTGAAAAATACATTCGTGCCCTGGAAACCCGAACCAACGGCGATGTATATAAAGACAGTACAGTTGAATTCTTTATCTCAACCGGCGGCAAAAACTACTACAATTTTGAATTCAGCTGCATTGGAACCATTCATCTTGCTTACGGTCCGGGCAGAGGTAAACGTCAACGCATCGATCCCGCGGTTGCCGAAAAAATAAAGATCGAAACATCCCTGGGATCAAAACCTTTTGAGGAAAAATCAGTCGATTTTCCCTGGGATATTTTTATCCGAATCCCGACAGAATGCTTTGCTTTTGACAATATTAAGAGCTTTTCAGGCCTTGCAGCTCGCGGAAATTTCTACAAATGTGGAGACGCAACTTCGCTTCCGCATTACATAAGCTGGAACCCGATTGATACCATTGAACCGGATTACCATAGTCCGGAATTCTTTGGTGAACTTGAGTTCGAATAATTAATGTTCATTTTTCAATAAAATGGTTTAAACAAAACATACACCTAATTAGTTATTCAGATAGATATAAATTACAATGACGGAAAGATTTTTCGGCACACCCAAGGAATAAAACTGGAATAAAAGACCAAAATGGAACTGTACGATAAAACCTCGCTTGAAATATCGAAACTGGTGACTAACAGTTACAGCACTTCTTTTTCGTTTGCTACGAGTCTGATGAACAGGGAAAAACGAAATGCCATTTACGGCATTTACGGTTTTGTGCGTTTCGCCGATGAAATTGTGGATACCTTTCATAATCATGACAAAGTAGCGATGCTCGACAGGTTTGAAAACGACCTGAAACTGGCGCTTGAAAACAAAATCTGCATCAACCCGATTTTGCAGTCTTTTCAGTTGGTGGTAAACCACTACAAGATTCCCTACGAATACATCGATGCCTTTATGACCAGCATGCGGTATGATTTGGACAAAAAAGACTACAACACAAAAACCGAAACTGACCGATATATTTACGGTTCGGCCGATGTGGTTGGTCTGATGTGTTTAAAAGTTTTTACCGGTGACGATGAAGCGCTTTTCAGACGTTTGGAAAAACCGGCCATGCGACTGGGTTCGGCCTTTCAGAAAGTGAACTTTCTGCGCGATCTGAAAAACGATGCCGAACACCTGGGGCGTAGCTATTTTCATAACCTCGATTATGAAGAATTTACCGAAGACACCAAGCAACAGATTATCGCCGAAATAGACAGCGATTTCAAAGCTGCTTTCGAAGGCATTAAACAGCTCCCGCAGGATGCTAAAATTGCTGTATCGGTAGCATATTTGTACTACCTTAGATTACTGGAAAAGTTGAAACGAACACCTGCACCTAAAATACAGGAAACAAGAATCAGAATATCAAATTTCACTAAAGTTGTGATCATGATCAGAGCAATTGTTCTTGGTAAACTGAACTTGATATGAATAACGAAGAGGTAATTTTAGTGGACGAAAACGATCGCGAGATCGGGACGATGGAAAAAATGGAAGCACATCGTAATCCATTGCTCCACCGTGCGGTATCGGTATTCATTGTAAATTCGAAAGGCGAATGGTTGTTGCAGCAGCGTGCACTGAACAAGTACCACTCGAACGGATTGTGGACCAATACCTGTTGCAGCCACCCGCGGCCGGGTGAAACAAACCTTGAAACTGCCAAACGACGACTGCTGGAAGAAATGGGTATGAACACGGAGTTGAAGGAAATATTCGATTTTATTTATTGTGAATCCTTAGACAATGAGCTAACCGAATATGAGCTGGACCATGTTTTTGTAGGTATAACGGATCAAAAACCGAACATAAATACCGATGAGGTGTTAAACTGGAAATACGTATCGTACGAAGAATTGAAGAATGACCTTTCTGAATTCCCTGAAAGATATACGGTTTGGTTCCGTAAAATTGTAGAACGCGTAAACGAACACCTGAAGAAATGACAGCATTGTACATCGTACTCGGAATTGCAGCTTTTGCCTTTATGGAATTTGTGGCCTGGTCGAATCACAAATTTGTGATGCATGGATTTTTGTGGAAATGGCATGCCGATCACCACATAAACGACCATAAAAAGAATGCCTCCCAAACAGAATTGTATGACCCTGGATTTGAAAAGAACGACTACTTTTTCCTGGTTTATGCCGTTCCTGCCATTGTTTTGCTTTTTTTGGGTATTTACCTTTCAATCGGAGTGCTGATAGCGCTTGGAGTGGGTATCTCGGCTTACGGCCTCACCTATTTTTCGATTCACGATGTGATGATCCACCAACGACTGAAGATCCCGTTTCTTACGAACCCGAAAAGTAAATACCTGCAGGCAGTTATAGAAGCCCATCTGGCGCATCACCGGGGTAAAAACATACGCGATTTCGACAATTACGGACTTCTTATTTTCCAACGCAGATTTTTAAAAAAATAAATGTCGCTATACTTCCTGCTCTTGCTGGTTTCAGGTATCGTTCCGCTGTCGCTTAGTTTCGACAAGCGGCTTCGGTTTTTCAAATCCTGGAAATACGTTTTCCCTTCAATCTTTACGGTGGCAGTCGTTTACATTACTTTTGACGTTTATTTTACCAAAATGAATTACTGGGGCTTCAACCCTGAGTACTTATCGGGTATTTACCTGTTTCAATTGCCGCTCGAAGAGTTGCTGTTTTTTGTGGTCATCCCTTATGCCAGTATTTTCCTGCATGAATCCATCCTCGAATATTTTCCGCAGGTAAAACTGGGACGGAAATTCAATAAAATCCTTGTCAGCACATTGATTCTTTTAAGTGTAGTACTTGTGATTTTTAACTCCGGAAAAAGTTATACTTTTTACATTTTCACCAAACTGGCTGTAGCTTTGTTAGTGGCACTTTGGATCCGATCACAGTCCATCCGTTCCTTTTTCCTGACCTTTTTTGTAATCCTCATTCCCTTTATAATTGTGAACGGAATTCTCACCGGTTCATATATCGATGAAGAAGTAGTTTGGTATAACAATGCTGAAAATCTTGGAATTCGTATTTTTACCATACCGGTAGAAGATTTTGCCTATGCTTTCAGCATGATCCTGTTCAATCTTCTGCTGATTGAAAAACTAAAAAAAATCTACTGATCCTTGCAACAGCAACTGGGAAACATAGCAGCCTTTCCTGACCTCCATTTTAAAAAAGTGGTACTATTTTTTGTTGTTTTTTACGCTGTTGGAATCGTCGGGCTGTCAATGGAAAACACCCATTCGCTCTTTGTAAGGTTGACACCACTGGCACTTTTGCTGAGCACCATCGGAATGGCTTTTTTTCATAAGGGATATTCCGAAAAAGCGATTGTAGTCTTTTTTGTGATCTACCTCATTGGTTTTGGAGTGGAGGTGATTGGAGTGAACACGAAACTGATTTTTGGAGATTATACATATGGCAGCGGTCTGGGTCCAAAGCTACTGCAAACACCGCTTATTATAGGGGTTAACTGGCTGCTGCTCATTTACGCTGCCAATTCGGTGATCGAAAGATTTGTTCGTAAACGCATTCCGTTGATGTTAGCCGGTGGTTTGTTGCTGGTGGCTTACGACCTGGTGCTCGAACAGGTGGCACCAATGATCGATATGTGGAGCTGGAAAAACGATGCTGTACCGCTTCAAAATTATTTCGCCTGGTTTGCACTGGCTGTAATCCTTTCAGGCCTTTTAAAATTCTCAGGTGTGGATGTTAAAAACCGTCTTGCACCTGTAATCCTGGTCTGCCAAACCTTATTTTTTGTTGTACTTTTATTTACGCTAACTGAACCGTGATTATAAAAGCAAAACATAACGCCATTCTCGACCCCTTTTTTCGATGGTACGTCATCTGGAAAATGAAACGGACTTTTCACGAATGTGTGATCCAGTCGGATGTGTTAGACAGCGGAAAACCGATTTTGCTTATTTGTAACCACACAAGCTGGTGGGACGGTATTTGGGCACTTCACCTCAATCAACAGGTTTTCAAGCGTAAATTTCATTTTATGATGTTGGAAGAGCAACTCAAAAAAAATTGGTTCTTCCAATATACAGGTGGATTCTCAGTGCGAAAATCGACTCGTTCAGTTGTCGAATCACTGGCCTACACAGCTGAAATATTAAGCGATGACAAGAACCTTGTGCTGATGTTTCCGCAAGGGAAATTACAAAGCATGCACCGCACAGGGTTTGTCTTCGAGAAAGGAATTGAAGGAATATTTAAACGTCTTAACAATGAGATAGAGCTGGTTTTTGAAGTAAACCTGGTTGATTATTTTTCGCAAGCCAAACCAAGTGTTTTTTTGAACGCAACCAGCTATCAAGGCTCTCTTACACTGAATTTGGTCGAGGAAGCCTACAATGCTTTTTACCAAAAATGTATCGATCTTCAAAAACAAAAAGAAATCTGATATGCTGATCGTTGCATACATCGTATTTGGATTTGCAGTTGTGCAGCTACTGGTGGCTTTGGTCAACCTGATTTTTAGTCAGCGCCTGCCCCAGCCCGATCCCACATACAATCCACTGGTATCTATCCTGATCCCGGCACGTAATGAGGCACAAAACATAGGAAATCTGCTCAAAGACCTGCAGGCGCAACCTTATAAAAATATCGAAGTATTGGTCTTCGATGATCAGTCGGAAGATGAAACAGCAGCTGTTGCAGGAAAATTTGTTGTAGTTGACGAGCGAATCAACTTGTTTCACTCCAAAGGGCTTCCCGAAGGCTGGCTGGGAAAAAACCACGGCTGTTACAGTCTGGCACAAAAAGCCAAAGGTGAATTTTTTCTTTTTCTCGATGCCGATGTCAGAATAAGTGGCAATGTTCTTCATCAAACCATATCAAAGGTTAGAAAACAGCATTTGGGCTTACTTACTGTTTTCCCAAAACAAACGATGCAAACATGGGGCGAATGGTTCGTGGTGCCTTCGATGAATTACATCCTTCTATCGCTTTTACCGCTGATCCTTGTTCGACTTTCCAAATTCGAATCGCTTTCGGCTGCCAATGGTCAGTTTATGCTCTTCGATGCTGAAACTTATTTAAAACATCAGCCACATAAAAAACATAAAATGATG
>Ga0207717_100122_pt1 | contig 12842 bp, 10 predicted proteins | sample TtanPargueraPR_2_FD_187745 | JGI IMG/M metagenome (GOLD analysis project Ga0207717, IMG submission 187745) | Aerobic enrichment media microbial communities from Bioluminiscent Bay, La Parguera, Puerto Rico - Tt and P2 (2) (SPAdes) | ecosystem: Environmental > Aquatic > Marine > Unclassified ...
AGAGTTAAATACTATGATTGTGAATCAGGTAAGGAACTAATTTTCCTTACCAACAACATGGAACTTAAACCTGCCGAAATAGCTTTTCTATATAAAAAACGTTGGGAAGTAGAACTGTTTTTCAAATGGATGAAACAGCATCTCATGATAAAATCCTTTTGGGGAACAACTCTAAATGCTGTGAAAATCCAAATGTATTGTGCGATCATCGCATACTGCCTTGTTGCAATAATTGGTAACAAATTAAAAGTTGACCGCTCAATCTACGAAATCCTACAGATCCTTAGCATATCTCTACTCGACAAAACTCCTGTAAAAGAAGTGCTTACGAAATACGATTACAAAAATGTCAAAGAACTAAAAATTAAACAACTAATAATCAGTGGGTTTTAAGTGCCCACTAATGAATTATTATAATTAAATATAAACGCCAAAAATCAGATTCATTTTCTAATTAAAGACTTTATTATTTCTAACACTTCCAAAAACAACTTTTTATTAAAAAAGTAGTTTAGCAGAATAAAAAGTCCCGCTCCTATTAAGACCTGTAAACTTAAAACAAAAAGTTTAATCTCAAGTTTTATCCCAATGAGGTAGACAACAATTGCCATCATCATTGATAAAAGCAATGATGGCAAAAAATCGGATAACATTTCTTTTAAACTGTATTTCACATGTTGCTTGGCAAAATAACTGATAGCCAATAATCCAAATCCCTCTTGAATCACTTTACTTAAAATAAGTAGCTCAAGACGCACATCAAACAATACTCCAGTAACAATTAGAATTAGAAGAAAAATACTATTGAAAACACCGAGATACAATACTAATCTGAACTTTCCCAATGGCATTAAAAAACTGCCTACTGAGGAGCGTAAAACATAAAACATACTTGCAATTGCTAGAATTTGTAAATAATAGACGCTTGGCAACCATTTAGATGTTAAAAAGATTTCGACGAATTGATTAGCTATTACTATAATTCCGAGGCTTGCGGGAAAAATTACCAATGATGTTATTTTAACATTTTTCCGAACTGAATTTTTTAGCCTTAAAATATCAGCCTTCATTAATGACTGTACTGGATACATTACTCCCTGAATGGAGTTGTTTAAAAAATCAGTGATTCGTGTTTGAAGTTTTTTCCCCTGACTATAAAATCCAACATCTATCGTGGTGAAATATTTACCAATCACAACTGAGAAGATATTCACTGTTATCTGTTTAGATAAACCCGCTAAAAAGATCGCAATTCCTTTAGAAAATAATTCTTTAAATATAGTGGTATTAAAACTAAAACTTGGAGACCACTTATTAATGAACGAAATCAAAATGACACGCACCAAATTTTCAGAAATAGTCATCATTACCAATGCCCAAACACCATAGTCTTCAATAGCGAGAATAATCCCAACTATTACTGAAACTATCACTGAAACTAATTTAATCTTTGTTAATGTTTTAAAGTTTAATCTTTTTTGCAGGATTGTTTGATGAATAAGTCCAAAAGATGATAAAATAAGATTTATCCCTAAAATTCTTGCGACCCATAGCAACCGGGGTTCATTATAAAAATCTGAAATGGAAGGAGCTCCTATAAAGATCAAAAAATAGAGAAAGCTACTAACCGTTATATTAAAAATGAATACAACGTTATAATGATCATGTGTTACTTCCTTTCCTTTTTGTATCAAAGTTGTACTAAAACCACTATTGATAAAAATTTGTGAAACACCGAGAAAAATAGCCATCATCCCAACTAATCCATAATCCTCCGGAGATAATATTCTTGCAATATATATCCCTGAGATGAACAGAATAAATTGGGTACCTCCTTGTTCTAGAAACTTCCATATAAGGCCTTTAGCTGCCTTTTGCTTAAGATTTTCTGCCATCAATTTTTATTAACCTGACAAAAATAATCTTTCTGAAGAAACAAGATCTTTAATCAAATTATATTTTATCCCCCCCGATATTTAATAATTACAAATACAAAAAAGCTTAAAAGAACAAGAACTACCAATCATCCTCTTCATAAAACTTTGAACAAATTCCCCTGGTTCCCTCCTTAATAATTTCAATTTCTTCTATAGTCAACCTCTTTTTCCACGACTTAATATTTTCTTTCGATATTCGTTTTAAATCCTTTCTTACATCCCCTTGATATTTATCATGAACCTGGGAAGTGGTGGATTCAATAACTTCTTGTTTAATCTCTGGAGTAAATCCCAAATCCAGGTATTTAAATATTTTTTGGAATCCGGTAACAGGATTTCTGCTTAACTCTTCGTGTTTGATAAAACACCATTCTTCTCCATGCTTTTCTTTGTAGGTTAATATTATTGAATGAATAATATTCCAAAGTAATATTCCCTGAGCTATTATATCCGGAGGATTTTGGGCATATCGATCGATTTCATCCTGAAAATTTTCCAGGTAACCATTGTACAGGTCTTTTTGTTGTTTGAAATTTTTAAAGTCGAAAGTCCAGCCTTTAACTTTTAAACTGGCAACAAATGCTGCAGGATGCCTTATCAGTACCACAACCTGGGCCGGGAGCTCGCGTGCCAGCCATTCGGCCGACATAAAAGCGATTGGATCTTTAAAAACAATGCGTTTTCTAAGTCGTACTCCGATAATTCCTTTCCAAAACCATCTCATTGATCTCCGCGACCTTAGATTCGTAATTTCATTAATGAGATTGGAAAGTTTAAATTCGTAAAAAGTCTCTAAGTATTTTCTTACCTTATCCTGATAGGCTTTGGGCCTGTTCTTAGAAACATATGCGTACCAATATTTAAACGGAAGCTTAGAGTCGTTAGAATGATTCGCTAAATTAAAAGGTTCGTGGACATATAAAACCTCATCCGAATTACTAATAATATCTCCAACCCAGGTAGTTCCCGATCGATGTGATCCTGTTACAAGAATGTGCGTCCTGTTGTCATTCATGGTTCAAAATTATAAGTTTCAGATGACACCACCTATAACTCCAAACAAATTCTGAAATATCGATGACCATTTTTTAAGTCCTTTCATCAGATACGATATAAAAAGACACCGATTGAATAACTTCATATAACTTTCGTAGATGCCATAAATATTGTCATACTCATTTCATTGGTTATATTTGCTCTACATTCAATTACGCTTTTCTATGAAAAAGAAATGGATACACTACATTATCCCTATAATACTGTTGTTAATCACTTCCTCTATCTATTTTGCCCCGGTTTTTGAGGGAAAAGTTGTTCAGCAATCCGACATCATACATTTCAAAGGCATGTCGAAATCCATTGTAGATTTCCGCAACGAAACCGGAGAAGAGCCTTTATGGACAGATGCTATGTTTAGCGGAATGCCCGGGTATTTAATCTCTGTAAGATTTAAGGGTAATATTACCAAGAAAATAATTGGTCAGGTTTTAAGAATTCCCCGGCCTGTAAGTTACCATTTACTTTTTCTGAGCTTATTTTACCTGATGTTAATTTTACTGGGTGTAAATCCCTGGCTGAGTTTAGCTGGCACATTAGCTTATGGTTTTACCTCCTTTTTCTTTGTAATCTTTGAAGCCGGACACACCAGTAAAAGTCTTGCTATTACATATATATCGTTGCTCGCAGGTGGTGTTATCCTTGCATATAGGAATAAGCGACTTGCCGGAGCATTGTTAAGTTCTCTGGCACTTTCATGGATGATAGCGGCCAATCACCTTCAGATGACCTACTATGCAGGAATTCTGGTCATGATCATCGCTATCGTGTATTTAATTTATGCCATTCGCGAAAAATCCATTATCCCGTTTCTAAAAAGTTCTGGGGTGCTGGCAGCGGGTGCTCTGCTTGCGTTGGGCATGAATATTTCAACGCTGTGGCCGATCTATGAATACAGTAAGGAAACCATTCGAGGTAAGTCCGAACTGACCGATGATCTTCATAAAAAATCGGATGGACTGGATCGCGACTACATCCTGGATTACAGCTACGATGTGGGTGAAGCTTTAACTGCCTTTATCCCCCGTTTAAAAGGGGGCAGTATGGCAGAACCTTTAGGTGAGAAATCACAGGTATACGAATTACTGGCACGTGGGCAAAACAGGCAAAATGCCTTGCGGATTGCCAATAACCTGCCGCTTTACTGGGGAAGCCAACCCATTGCAGGTGGCCCATTCTATTTTGGAGCCGTATTGTGCTTCCTGTTTGTTTTAGGCCTCTTTGTGGTTAAAGGAAAAGACAAATGGTGGATAGTAGCAGCTGTGGTGGTTTCTTTTGCCCTTTCGCTGGGTAAGTATTTCCCTTCACTTTCCAACCTGATGATCGATTATTTCCCCCTCTACAACAAATTCAGGGATGTAAAAAACATCATTGTTATCCAGCAGTTTGCCATGGCTTTTATGGGCGTAATGGCCGTACGATCCGTTTACAGAAGAGAAATTCAAGACAAACAGTTTAATAAAGCATTACTTTATTCTTTTTCGATTGCCGGAGGTCTGGCCCTGCTTTTTGCCCTGTTCCCGGGAGTTGCCGGGAATTTTACAGCAGCATCGGATGCCCGGCTGGCACAATCCGGTTGGCCCGAACAGTTGATCGATGCCTTGCATGCCGACCGCAGAATGGTGGTACAAAAAGATGCTTTCCGTACTTTCATATTTGTGGCACTGGCAGCAGGAGTGTTATGGGCTTTCTGGAAAAAGAAACTGAAAGCAGAATATGCGCTTGTACTATGGATCGTGCTGATTATAGCTGATATGTGGCCGACCAACAAACGTTACCTGAACAACGATAGTTTTGTGGCGAAACGTCAAATGGACAACCCTTATACCATGTCAAAAGCGGATGAACTCATTCTTCAGGACGATGCACTTTCGTATCGTGTATTGAACCTCACATTAAATCCATTTACCGATGCCTCAACTTCCTATTTCCACAATTCAATAGGAGGTTACCATGCGGCCAAATTAAAACGTTACCAGGAACTGATCGATTATCAAATCGGACCTGAGATCCAGAAAATAGGCAGTCAGCTAAACAGTGGTTTATCTCCTGACCGGGTTGCTGAACTGTTTAATTCAGCTCCGGCTTTGAAAATGCTCAACACCAAATACCTGATCGTGAATCCCAACGGAGCGCCTGTTCAGGATCCGGACCCGTTGGGGAATGCCTGGTTTGTTAGTGATTATGAAATTGTTGAGAACGCTGATGCGGAAATCGATGCCATCACCGGTTTAAATCCGGCTGAAAAAGCAATTGTCGACAAACGATTCGAACAATATGTTGATGGAAAAACCTATCAGAAAAACGGAAGCATTGAGCTGGAAGTCAACGATCCCAATTACCTGAAATACGCCTTTAATTCTTACTCGGAACAACTGACTGTTTTCTCTGAAATTTACTATGATAAAGGCTGGGATGCCTATATCGACGGAGAAAAAGTTCCATATTTCAGAGTTGACTACGTGTTGAGAGCGATGTCTGTTCCGGCAGGAGAACATATTATTGAATTTAAATTTGAGCCCCGCTCCTATTTTATGGGGAACAGGATATCTTATATCAGCTCGATTATCTTTATTTTGCTTGCATTGACCTATCTTGGTTTTTATTTGAAAAAAAATAAGGGGATTCCGGGTATCAAACACAAAAAGGAAAATGCATCAACGACACCGTGACAAGTGGCAATACTTTAACGAACAAGCCTATACCACAAAAAAATATGTGATTCCCTACATCGAAACGTGCCGTAAGATCACCAAAGACACTACGGTTCTTGAGATAGGATGTGGAGAGGGAGGAAACCTGGTTCCTTTTATGGAATTGGGGTGCAAAATTACCGGGATTGATTTATCCACCGGTAAAATTGACAAGGGTATTAAGTTTTTCGCAGATCATGCAAACCGTGAGAATTTAACGCTTATTGCGGACAACATCTACAACCGAGATGATTTGGGGAAATTTGATGTGATTATACTTCGTGATGTGATTGAACACATTCCCGATCAGAATTTTTTCATGAACTATTTTAAATGTTTTTTTCATTCGGAAACGATCGTTTATTTTGGCTTCCCTCCCTGGCAAAATCCATTTGGTGGGCATCAGCAGATTTGTCACAGCCGAATTCTTTCTAAAATGCCCTATTTTCACCTGTTGCCTGTACCACTCTACAAAGGCGTGCTGAAGTTGTTTGGAGAACCTGAATCAAGAATCAAAGATCTTTTGGAAATAAAAGAAACAGGTATTTCTATCGAACGCTTTGAATCCACCTTCAACAATAATGGATTTGAAGTGCTGGATAAAACGCTATTCCTGATAAATCCAAACTATGAGGTTAAATTCAGGTTAAAACCGAGGCGACAAATTAAAGTGATTGCTGCAATTCCGTGGTTAAGAAATTATCTTACTACCTGTGCCTACTACCTGCTAAATCTTAAGAAACAGGAATAAAGACCACATTCTCATTGTTTATTTCGGATTTGCTCTGTCAACTCAATGCTTTCCCGGGTATCGTCAATGCCAAATCCTTTACCGGCCAGGATATGCTGGTAAGCCACGGTGTGCAGGTTGGTAAAGCCTTCGGTAAAATCAATTTCCTCGTTGTCGATTGTAATCGAGCGATAGGTTTTTTTTCCGGCTTGCTGGACCGGTTTGGGCAGATCGTCGGCATCGAGGCTGAGGTGCCAGTTGACGGTTGCCTGTTCGAGTTTTAGAACTCCGGATGCCTTGTAGGGTGTATATTGAATGACCCGGTTGTCGATCACACGACCGAAAATCCAGATCAGCATATCAAACAAATGAATCCCGATATTGGTGGCAATACCCCCCGATTTCTGCACATCGCCTTTCCAGCTTTTAAAATACCACTTTCCGCGGGTAGTGATGTATTGCAGATCGATGTTGTAAAACTGAGCCTTGCCGGCGGCTTCCACTTTTTCCTTTAAAGCCACAATAGCCGGATGATGACGCAACTGCAAAATAGTATACACCCGCTTTCCAGTTTCGGCTTCAATGTCTTTGATGATCCGCATTTCATCGGGATGAATCACCATCGGCTTTTCGCAAATGGCATTGGCGCCGTTCCTGAGGGCAAAGCGAATGTGCGAGGGATGCATGTAGTTGGGTGTACAAATACTCACATAATCGATGGGTTTACCGGCCATGCGCTGGTCGTCCATAAAACGATCGAGGTTTTCGTGTTCCAGGAAAAATTCGGCATCGGGGAAATAGCTGTCCATACGCCCCATCACATCAAAACGATCCGAGGCACACACCAAATCATTCCCGGTTTCCCTGATCGCTTTCATGTGCCTTTCGGCAATGTAACCGGCTGCTCCTATTAATGCAAATCGTTTCATTTTTTTAGTACTGAGATATTAGAATTGAGTAAAGAGTACTTTTTCACTTTGAACACTTAACTCTAAACATTGAACTTATAGTTTATACACCTTCTCCGACGCTTCTTTAATCACATTCCGCATATCGACAACCAGCTTTGCATGCTCCTTGATAAAATCTGCATCAAATACTGAGTGATTGGTGGTGATCACCACACAATCGGCTTCTTTCAGTGCCTTTTCGTCTAACGACACCGACTTCAGCGCATTGCCTTCCCCAGTTTTTATCTGCGCAATGTATGGATCGTGGTAACTTACCTCGCCTCCTTTCTGTATGACGGTATCGATGATTTCCAGGGCCGGCGATTCACGCTCGTCATCGATATTGGGTTTGTAAGCGACACCTAAAAACAGAACTTTACTTCCATTCACCGCCTTTTTCTGACGGTTAAGTGCCGTGGCAATTTTTATGTACATGTAATGCGGCATCCGCATGTTAATATGCCCTGCGGTATGGATCATACTCAGGTCGAACTGAAATTTTTTGGCAATGTGCTCCAGGTAAAACGGGTCGAGCGGAATACAGTGGCCCCCCACTCCCGGTCCGGGGTAAAAGGCCTGAAAGCCGAAAGGTTTTGTTTTGGCTGCCTCGATCACTTCCCAAATGTTAATGTCCATTTTGCCCGATAACAGCGCCAGCTCGTTGATCAGGCTGATATTGATCAAACGATAAGTGTTTTCGAGGATCTTCACCATTTCGGCCACCCGTGGCGAACTTACCGGATGAATATTGTCGATGGCAAACTGGTAAATTGCCTGCCCCACTTCCAATCCATCTTCGGTAAGGGCACCCAATACTTTTGGTGTGTTTTTAGTCACAAAGTTTTTATTTCCGGGATCTACGCGTTCGGGTGAATAAGCCAGCCAGAAATCATCGCCGTGTTTCATCCCCGACTCGCGCTCTATGATCGGCAGCATAAAATCTTCGGTAGTGGTTGGATAAGTGGTACTTTCAAGGCTGATAAACGTGCCCGGTTTCATGTGCTTCCCAATTTCTTCGCAGGCCGACTGGATAAAACTCATATCCGGCTTCTTAAAGCGATCGAGCGGTGTAGGCACACAGATCAAAAGGGCATCACACTGGTTGATCTTCGAAAAATCGGTGGTCGCGTTAAAGGTTACGTTATCGACCACTTCACGCAATGCAGCATCACGCACATCCTTAATGTAATTTTCGCCGCTGTTGATCTTATCAACATTTTGCTGATTCTTATCGAACCCAATTAGGTGAAGACCGGCTTCTGCAAATCCAACCGCCAGTGGCAGTCCCACATAACCCAGTCCGATCACGCCAACGACCAGTTCCTTGTTTGCTGCTTTTCTTAATATCTCCGTTTTATGATTCATTCTAATCGACTCTTTCTAAAAATTCGCCTGCTAAATTATACTTTTCTCCGGTTTCGGGGCAAATTAAATCGTCGCCCAAAACATGTCCGGCCCGGCTCACCCAACCGGTTTGTCTGGCAGGAACACCGGTCATTAGTGCATAAGGTTTGACATCTGTTGTTACGACAGCGCCGGCTCCCACAAAACAATATTCGCCCAAAGTAACTCCGCAAATGATTGTTGCGTTGGCACCGATAGTCGCGCCTTTTTTTACCAGCGTAGTTTTGAATTCGGTTTTGCGTTCGATTGCACTGCGTGGTTTGATCACATTGGTAAACACCATCGATGGCCCGAGGAAAACATCGTCCTGGCACACAACCCCTTCGTAAACGGAAACGTTGTTTTGAACTTTTACGTTGGTCCCCAATTTTACTTTATTGCCCACAAATACATTTTGGCCAAGCACACACTTAGGGCCAATTTCTGCGGTTCCCATTACATGCGAGAAATGCCAGATCTTTGTGCCCGATCCTATTTTAGCGCCTTCATCGATAACGGCCGTTTCGTGTGCGTAATAATTGTTGTTCATTTTTATCTCCTCTTTGCGTCTTAGCGACTTGGCGAGAAATTAACTCACGCAAAGCCGCAAAGTCGCCAAGTAATTTTATAGTCTATTTACAATGCGGGTAATCCCGTCCTTTATTAGTTTTTCGTTGAAATTAATCAGTAATCCTAATTTCAGCCCCGTTATTCTTAGATAAGTTAAAAGTTGTTTCGGATGAACCGGAGCAATTATCTCTACCGATTTTAATTCAACAATCACTTTCCCTTCCACGATTAAATCGGCTCTAAATCCGATTTCCATTTTTCTATCGCCCCAAATCACCGGTATTGCCTTTTGCCGCTCAACCGACAGCCCTTTTAAAGTCAACTCATAGAACAAAATCTCCTCATAAACCGATTCCAACAAACCCGGACCAAGTGACACATGAATATCATAGCAAGTATTGACAATTATTTTCGCTATTTCATTCTCTCTCATTACTTTTTTCTTTGCGACTTTGCGGCTTTGCGAGAAACTAAATACTCTTTTACATTCTTCACAATATACTCCAACTGCTCCTCATCCAGTTCAGTATGCATGGGCAGCGACAACACGGTCTTAGCCAGTTGCTCGCTTACCGGGAAATCGCCCGTTTTATAACCCAAATGTTCGTATGCTTTCTGTAAATGCAAAGCCTTAGGATAGTATACCATCGACGGAATTCCCCTGCTCCTCAGAAATTCCTGCAATTCATCGCGTTTTTCTGATTGAATCGTGTATTGATGAAAAGTATGCGTACTAAAACTTTCCCGGGCCGGAATTCGAATATCACCAATGCCTGTCAGTTTCTCGTCGTAATAAGCTGCTATCTTTTGCCGGGATTCAATGTGCTGATCCAGGTACTTCAACTTAACTTCGAGAATAGCTGCCTGCAAACTGTCGAGCCGCGAATTTACACCGATCCGCTCGTACTCGTATTTCGCCTTCATACCATGATTGGCAATGGAACGGATTACGCCGGCCAGTTCCTCATCTTTGGTAAAAACAGCTCCCCCGTCGCCAAATGCTCCCAGGTTTTTCGATGGGAAAAACGAATTGCAGCCAATATGTCCAATGGTCCCGGCTTTTTGTTTTCGGCCATCCGAAAAAATATAATCGGTTCCTAATGCCTGGCAGGCATCTTCCACCACATACAAATTGTGTTTTTCAGCAAGCTCCATGATCGCCTCCATATTGGCGCACTGCCCAAATAGGTGCACCGGAAGAATCGCCTTTGTTTTGGAAGAAATAGCCCTTTCAATTTGGGCCACATCCATGTTAAAAGATCCCGGCTCCACATCCACAAATACAGGTTTCAGTCCCAGCAACTGTAAAACCTCTGCAGTCGAGACAAAAGTGAAAGGAACGGTGATCACCTCATCGCCCGGTTGCAATCCAAGCGCCATGAAGGCAATCTGTAATGCATCTGTCCCGTTAGCGCAGGCAATAACATGGGCATCCAGGTATGCAGCCAGCTGGCTTTCGAATTGAGCGACTTTTTCGCTTTTTACAAATTGTGCCGATTTAATCACCCCATCGATTGCGGCATCAAGCTCCCCTTTCATTTTGAGGTACTGTCCGTAAAGATCTGACATAAGGATGGTTTGCATGGTCTGCTTCGAATTCTAACTAATAAACTATAAAAATAGAAAATTAGTGTGCTTTCCCTGGCAATCCACAATAATTTTGCATTTTGCAAAAACTGAAATTTTTGATCAAATATGAATCGATGTTTAACCCATGATTTTTATCGTCGTGACGTCCTCCAGGTTGCACCCGACTTACTGGGTAAAAAGCTGGTGCGGAAAATCGATGATGGTTCGGCTCAGCAGTTCATCATCACCGAAGTGGAAGCCTACCGCGGAATGGAGGACCGGGCCTGTCATGCGAGCAAGGGACGGACAGCACGCACCGAGGTAATGTTTCATGAGGGCGGAGTGGTTTATGTTTACCTGATTTACGGCATGTACTGGATGCTGAATATCGTTACCGGGAAAGAAGGCGATGCTTCTGCTGTTTTAATCCGTGGGCTGGTAGGAATCAGCGGACCGGGCAGAGTGGGCCGTGCCCTGCAACTCGATAAATCGTTTTATGGCGAGGATCTGACTACTTCCGAACGGATTTGGATCGAAGATACCGATTTGAAGCCTGAATATATCACAACTCCAAGGATTGGAATCGATTATGCCGGCGAGCCCTGGATCAGCAAGCCATGGCGGTTTGTGGTGAAGGAATAAGTAATTTACAATTTCCCAGTTGGATATTTTACATTGGTTATTGGATATTGGATATTAAAAAAAAGACTACAAATATCCAATGTAGAATATTCAATATCCAATTCCCAAATTTGTGTTGGATATTCATTATTGGGTATTGAATATTGGATATTGAAAACAATAAATTACCCGGAAAGAATAGCCAGTATCTTATTCCCAGGTTTCTTCTGGATCTTTTGTATTGATCATTGGCTATTGGATACTAAAAACAAGACTGCAAATATCCAATGTAGAATATTCAATATCGAATTTTCAGGCTTCTGTTGGATATTCATTATTGGGTATTGAATATTGGATATTGCAATTTAATAGTGTTTTTTCCCTTTCATCACAAACTTATCGTAGAGGAAAAGTGCCACAACAGCTGCCAGTCCAATGACCAGGATCACCATCCAGATTTGCGATGGGTTGTATTTATCCCACAAATGGTTGGTCAGTTCTGCTGGAGTCATTCCCAGTTTTTGGGCTGCGGTATTAAAGTATTCGTTTTGGGTAAGTCCGTCGGAAATTTGCAAGCCTTTTTCGGCTACTTCCTGTTTTACAAATACATTTTTATCCGACATGCTTCCGTAGACATTCCCGGAAATTATTCCCGCAAAAACGTTTCCCAGAAACACTGGAATAAATGAGTAGCCCATGTAAAGTGCTTTTTTATCGATAGGAGCAATACGCCCAATGTATTCAGTAATCTTGGGTGAACCTGCCATTTCGCCCAAAGCAAAAATGTAGATCGCGACTAAAGTGAACAGCACATTTTGTGTAAACAGGGTCAGGGCCATACCGATGGCACACACGAGGAATCCCGACATCATGGAACGCAAAGGGCGCCAACGCATCACAATGGCAGAAACGATGATTTGGAAAATAATAATAAACAGCGCATCGAAATTGGTAATGAACTCGGCTTCCATTTGCCCGGTTTCGGCAATGCCGTAGTTTTCGCTAAAAAACGGAAGGTACTGGTGAAAGAAATTGTACACAGCACTGGTATCGACCCACTGGGCTATAAAAACGGGCAGGGTAAAGAATAACTGGTTGTACATGGTCCAAAAACCGGCTACAATAACCAGGAACAACACAAATTTAAAATCTTTCACCACCAGACCGATGTTGGTAAAAACCTTTCCGATTGATACCCAGATCGAATCCGTATTTACCGTTCGATCCGGCTCCTTGTAAAAAATCAAGAGTATAAAGTTCAAAGCCACAATCCCTGCAGAGATATAAAACACCAGTTCCGATTGCCCTTTGTATAATAAAGTAACCAAGGGAC